>ULUY01089972.1_pt1 | contig 45187 bp, 41 predicted proteins | sample 1959031 | NCBI WGS metagenome assembly ULUY01 (sample SAMEA4835774, study PRJEB28245) | human gut metagenome | biome: gut microbiome; material: fecal sample | place: Denmark | collected 2008
TGCTGCAGAATTTCTGCAGGAGGTGGACCGGAGAGGCGTAGCCATTTTTTATGTATCCAACCGTTACGGTGCATACAATTATGATGCAACGGAAAAGAATCTCAAAGAGCTTCATTTCCCGCAGGCGGACCCTGAGCATATCCTTTTGATGGCGGATTCTCCGAATAAGCAGATTCGCTATGACCGGATTGCCAAGGATTACGATGTGGTGATCTATATGGGAGACAATGCGGAAGATCTGCCGATCGGAATCAACGGGAAATCCATGGAAGAAAGAGCCAGGATTATGGATGAGAATCAGAAATATTTCGGAACCCGATATATTCTGTTCCCGAATCCTGCGTACGGATCCTGGGTACGGGCACTTGCCGACGGGTACATGAATATGACTCCGGAGGAAAGAGATACCGTGAATAGGATGCTGCTGGAAAGAAAATAAGAAAAGGGGCGGCCCCGCAGAGGGGCCGCTTTTTTGTGTGCGCAGACCGGTACAGTTTTTCGCTGTTCAGGCAGAGGAGAGCCGGAGGATTTATATCCGGGCAGCAGGAAAGGAAATGCATCAGCGTCTATTTTCTATTGGAAAAGGGACCTGTTTTTCTGTATAATGGATATCCATACTGTGATATTCATGGAAAATCATTGATATCCCTGAGAAAGCAGTATACAATAAAAAAGATAGTTTTTTCTGATCGGCATCTATGCTGCGTTTTGAAAATTGAGGAAGTATAAATGAGTGAAACAGTTAAAGAGGCTTATATGTCACTGCCTCTGGTAGCTCTTCGTGATATTGTGATCTATCCCCACATGACAGTGAATCTGGATGTGGGCCGGAAGGAATCGGTTGCGGCGGTACAGCAGGCCGTCAAGGGAGACCGGTACCTGGCAGTGGCGATGCAGAGAGATCCTGCGACGGAAGAACCGGAGGAAAAGGATCTTTATACCTGCGGAACCGTGGTGAAAATCGGACAGATGCTGCAGCTTCCCGGCGGAATCGTCCGGATTCTTGCAGAAGGTGTCTCCAGGATAAAGCTGATTTCGGCAAAACGGGGCGACCGTTTTATGTATGCCGAGGTGGATGATATGGAGGAAATTCTGCCTCCCGACGAGCTGCAGGCGGAAGCGTACCGGAGAGTGCTGCTGAAATCGTTCTTCGAATGGCTTCGGAATGCAAAGCAGGGACTTCCCGATGACCAGGCAGGGCAGCTGCGGGAAATCACCGATCCGGGACAGACCGCAGATTTCATTGCCGCACAGCTTCTGATTACTCCGCAGAAGCGTCAGGAAGTACTGGAAGAAACAAATATTATGGACCGGCTGGATCTGGTGAAGAATTTCCTGGATCAGGAAATTGAAATCGGAAGGCTTGAAACAGAAATCAACAGTGCGGTTCGTACCCGCATGGATAAGGAACAGCAGGATTACTACCTGCGGCAGAAGATCCGCAGCATCCATGACCGGCTGGGAGATACGGTTTCTCAGGATGAGGAAGCCGAGGAGTACCGGGAAAAACTGGCTGATTCGGGAATTCCCGAGGAATATCGGGAAAAGCTGGAAAAGGAAATTTCCCATCTGGCGTCCATGCCGCCCATGATGGCGGAAACCGCCGTAGCAAGAAATTATCTGGACTGGGTATTTTCCCTGCCCTGGGTCAAGGAAAGCAAGGATGTGCTGGACCTGAAAAAGGCGAAGGCTGTACTGGATGAAGACCATTTCGGCCTGGAAAAAATCAAGGAAAGAATTCTGGAATATCTGGCTGTGCGCATCCTGGCACCGGAAGCAAAGGCGCCTATCATCTGCTTTGTAGGACCTCCGGGGGTGGGCAAGACTTCTCTGGCTCAGTCCATTGCGAAGGCTATGGGACGGCGCTTTGTCCGGATTTCCCTCGGCGGCATCCATGATGAGGCGGAAATCCGCGGCCACCGCCGTACTTATATCGGAGCCATGCCGGGCCGTTTCATTGAGGCGGTGCATGAGGCAAAGACAAAGAATCCCCTGATTCTTCTGGATGAGATTGATAAGGTCGGTGCCGATTACCGCGGCGATCCGGCTTCCGCTTTGCTGGAAGCGCTGGATCCGGAGCAGAATAAGGCATTCCATGACAACTATATCGATATTCCTTTCGACCTGTCGAAAGTATTCTTCCTGGTGACGGCCAATACGGTATCTACGATTCCTCCCGCTCTTCTGGACCGGATGGAGCTCATTGAGCTGTCCGGCTATACGGAAGAGGAAAAGACGGAAATTGCAAAAAAATACCTGATTCCCCGGCAGAGGGAAAGAGCAGGACTGAAAGCGGAGGATATCCGGTTCACGCCTGCGCTGATTCATAAGCTGATCCGCAGCTATACCCGGGAAGCGGGAGTCCGTGAGCTGGAACGCATCATCGGATCGGTATGCCGGAAAGTATCCAAGAAGATCGTGACAGACGATAAAGCGCTGCCGGCGCTGTCTGTCAGGACACTGCCGAAGTATCTGGGACCGGAAAAATTCCTGCCTCTTGCGGAAGAGCATCCGGACAGTGTAGGCCGCGTAAACGGTCTGGCCTGGACGGCAGCAGGCGGCGAAGTGCTGGATACGGAAGCGTTGACCATTCACGGCAAGGGCCATCTGATCCTGACCGGGCAGATGGGGGATGTCATGAAGGAATCGGCGGAAACTGCCTATACATACATCCGCAGCCGCGCCAAGATGCTCGGCCTGAAGGAAGATTTCTATGAAAGCATCGATACACATATCCATCTTCCGGAAGGGGCGGTGCCGAAGGATGGTCCGTCGGCGGGCATTACGATGGCCACGGCGATGGCTTCCGCCTATACGGGCCGCAAGGTTCGGGGCGATACGGCAATGACCGGGGAAATCACCCTGACCGGAGAAGTTCTTCCCATCGGCGGCGTCAAGGAAAAGGTACTCGCAGCCAATCAGTTCGGAATCAAACAGATTCTCCTGCCGGAAAAGAATAAGCGGGATCTGGAGGAAATTCCGAAGGCGGTCCGGGATAAGCTGCATTTCGTGTATGTAAAGAATGTGGATGAGGTTCTGGAAGCAGCGCTGCTGAAGTAAGTCCTTCCCGGGCTTTAGAAATTTCCCGGGGTTTGAAGTATAATAAAAGAGAAGATGTTTCTTCATCTGTTTCGGTGCAGAATAAGGGGAGGGCGTGCAGCCGGCGGTTTGCACGCCCTTCCGTTGCGCTTTATCCGTGGGATCCACGGCGGCTTTCCCGGGCAGTGCTGCTGCGGGGGAGCAAGGAGGTTCTATGCCTGAAATCACTTCAATCGAAAAGTTTCATATTTTTTCTTCGGCTTACATGGGGGCTGCGGTCAACCGGAGCCAGTATATGAAGGACGGGAAGAAGGAAATCGCATTTATCGGCCGTTCCAATGTGGGAAAATCCTCACTGATCAATTCTCTCTGCGGACGGAAGAAGCTGGCATTCGTTTCCCGTGAGCCGGGGAAAACAAGAACAATCAATTATTATGCCATCCAGTCAAGAAGGACGGAGGAAGAGGAAGAAGTACGGCAGGACTGGTACCTGGTAGACCTGCCCGGCTACGGCTTTGCCAAGACGAGTCAGGAAAATAAGGATACCTGGTCTTCCTTTATCGGGGATTACATTGAAAATTCGCCTTCTCTGGTGATGATCGGTCTTTTGGTGGATCTTCGCCATCCGGGTCTGCCGATTGATCTGAAAGCCTATCAGTGGCTCCGCAGTGCGGCACCGTCTCTGCAGATCATCGGAACAAAGGCGGATAAACTGAAACGGAATGAGCTGGCAAAGAACCTCCGGCTTCTGGACCGGCTTTTCCCGGCAGAACATCCTGCAATTGCATACTCTTCCCTGGACGGAGACGGCAGGGAGGAAATGCTTTCCATCATTGAGGAGAAGATCTGCCGATGAAAAAGAAATTTCTCTGGCTGGCCGGTCTGCTGGCGGCGCTCTCCGCCGAGGCTTTTGCCTACAATATTTATGCGCCGAATTCTTTTGACACGGTCTCTCCCAAATCCTGGGATTACCGGACGGTGGAAGAACTTCTGAGAAAAGGAAAGGCACCGGACTATACCGCGGATTTCCTGAAAAACGGAGCGGTGACACGCTATGAGCTGGCCTGTGTGCTGAAGAATATGCTGGAAAATGAAAAGCCGAAGGACCCCGACCAGGGAGTGCTCCGCAAGCTTCGGCAGGAGTATGAGCGGGAGCTGGATGCCCTGGGGTATAAGAAACCGAAGGCAAAGCCTTCTTCGGAAAAGCCGCTGTTTGAATTTTCCGGGGACGGCAGGATTCGTGCCGGAAAAGACGGAAATGCAGACGGCCGGGTCCGGGCAGAAGGACGGTGGCTGATCGGCGGGAATCCTGCTTCCGCAGAAAATGAGGAAGAACCGCCGGAAACGGAAAATAAAAAATAAGCAGGAAAGCAGAAAAGTGAGCTCCGGGTATTTTTGCAGAAAGCTCACTTTTTTCTGTGCCGCAAATTCCGGCGGATTGAGAAAGAAAAACATAGAATATACAAACAAAAACCAGAAAATGTTGATACAAAAAGTATACATTTTCTTATATCATGCACAGAAAGTTTATTTTATTTTCTTCCATGGCGTTTTATAATACAAACATACAGCTTAAATAGGCAGGTTTGAAAATCCCGGGCAGCATTTCCGCGGGATTTCTGCCTGTTATCTGCCAAAGTGCAGAATTTCCAAATAGGGGGGAACAGCGAATGTTCAGTATGGCAGCTTCTCATGCCGCAGGCAAAAGTGCAGTAGATAATATTTTCGCAGCAAACAACCGGGCCATTGCTCTGGCTAACAAGATCGGCAAGGATCAGGTTATCAATGCGACCGTGGGCTCTATCCTGGATGAAGACGGAACCCTGGTCGTTCTTGATGTCGTTAAAAAGGCTCTCAAGGAATTGACTCCGTCCGAAATGTGTGCCTATGCGCCGATTCAGGGATACCGCAAATTCCTGGACGGATGCATTGATCAGTGCTTCGGCGAATCCCGTCCGGCAGGCTATATTGATGCCGTAGCAACACCGGGCGGCACCGGCGGAATCCATCATGTTGTTCATAACTATTCCGATCCGGGCGATGAAGTGCTGATCACCGACTGGCACTGGGGCGCTTATGATTCCGTAATCCGCGACAACAACCGCCGCGTAAGCTCCTTCAGCCTTCTGAATTCTGCCGGCCATTTCAATGCGAAATCTTTCCGCAAGAATGTGGAAGATATCCTGACCCGCCAGGACAATCTGGTTATCGTTCTGAACGGCATTGCCAACAACCCCACCGGCTACTGCATGTCCGTAGAAGAATGGCAGGCCTGTGTGGATGTCCTGAAGGAAGCTGCCAAGGACCCCACCAAAAAGATTATCCTGTATCCGGATGTAGCTTATCTGGATTACAGCGGTGAAAAAGAAGAATGCCGCAGATTCTTCAAGGTCTTCGGCGGACTGCCGCAGAACCTTCTGGTCATTGTCGGCTATACCCTGTCCAAGGGTTTTACCATGTACGGACAGCGCATGGGTGCCATGATCGGCATTTCCTCCGATGAAGATGTCATCCGGGAATTCGTAGACATCAACCAGTACAGCAACCGTGCAACCTGGTCCAACTGCAACAGCGCGGCACAGAATGCCATGATCCACATCTGCAGCGACCCGGAAGCTGTTAAGGAACTCGATGCGGAAAGAGCAAAATACTTCCATCTGATTCAGGAAAGAGCAGCTATTTTCATGGAAGAAGCCAAGGAAGAAGGAATCCTTTTCGTTCCGTATATTTCCGGATTCTTCATTACCATCCCCGTTACCCGGTCGGAAGAAATCTGCGCAGAACTGGAAAAGCAGAACGTATTCATGGTACCGCTGAAAAAGGGTATCCGTCTGGCTGTATGCTCTGTTTCCAAGTCGGAGATGAAGGGCTTGGCTCACAAGCTGGCTGTTGCCATCAAGGCAGCCGGCGGCGAGCAGTAAAGATCGGATTTTAAACATTGCATTTTGAAAGTCTGTGGAAAGCAATCCCTGCTTTTCACAGACTTTTGGCTTTTATTTCGCCGGATTCCGCAGCACGGGAGCAGACCGGCAGTCATCGGGGAGATCAGTTTTTCAGGCCGGAGGGAAGACGGAAAAAGATTTCCTCCGGCAGATTTTCGAACCAGGTTCATTTCATAAAAAGGAGTATGTATGGTAAAATAAAAAGAAGTATTCCGTAGGAGGTATGTATGGAAACAATCGGTTTATTGGCCGGTGTGGGAACGCTGCCGTTTGAATTTCTCCGGACAGTCCAGGAGGAAGGATACCGTGTGGTTTGTGTAGCGGTCATTCCGGGAGTCGACAGCCGTCTGCAGGAGCTTGCCGACGTTTACTATGAAATCAGTGCTTTTAAGCTGAATAAAATTATCAAAACTCTGGTCAGGGAAAATGTGAAGGAGGTCACTCTTCTCGGGAAAGTAACGAAGGAGTGGCTGTACAAGGATCATGTTCTTCCGGATCTGCGGGCGCTTATGGTTCTGAACCGGCTGCGCAAGCAGAATTTCAAGGATGATACGATTACGCTGGCTATTGTGGATGAGCTGGCGAAGGACGGGATTTCCGTACTGGATCAGACAAAGTATCTGAAGCCCATGATGCCGGGGCCGCAGGTATTCACGAAAAAGAAGCCCAGCAAAGAACAGCTGGAGGATATTGCTTTCGGGTTCCGGGCGGCAAAGGCCATCGGAGGCATGGATCTGGGGCAGACTGTGGTCGTAAAGGGACAGGCTGTCATGGCAGTGGAAGCCATCGAGGGAACCGATGCATGCATTAAAAGAGGGGGCGCGCTGGCAAGAGGCGGGGCCGTGGTGGTTAAAACCGCAAAGCCGCAGCAGGATCCCCGTTTTGATGTGCCGGCTGTCGGACTGCAGACCATCAAATCCATGGAAGAAGGAAAATGTGCGGTTCTGGCCATTGAGGCATACCGTACGCTGTTTGCGGAAAAGGAAGCAGTCCTGGCGGAAGCCAACCGGAAAGGACTTGTTATTTTAGCAGTGGAACAGGAATAATCTATGAAAATTATGATGTCGGCCGGAGAAGCCTCCGGAGATATGCATGCCGGCGCAGTGGCGGCGGAAATCAAGAAGCAGATGCCGGATGCGGAAATTTTCGGCATGGGCGGAGCGGACATGCGCAGGAGCGGGGTACGCATCATTTATGATATAGAGAATCTGGGCATTATCGGGGTCGTGGAAGTCATCAAACACATCCCCTTTTTCTTCCGTCTGCGGGATTTTCTGAAAAAAGCCATGACGGAAGAGAAACCGGATGTGCTCGTATGCGTGGATTATCCGGGATTCAATATGAAGCTGGCCCATACGGCAAAGGAACTGGGCATTCCCGTAGTGTACTATATCGCTCCCACCATCTGGGCATGGCATAGGAGCCGGGCGAAGAGCATTGTCCGGGATGTGAAAAGGGTAGCTTCCATATTTCCCTTTGAAGCCAGAGCCTATGAGGAAGCAGGCGCACCGGTGACCTTTGTGGGGCACCCTCTGGTGGATCTGGTGCATCCCTCCATGAGCTTTGAGGAGGCGATGGCGCATTTCGGGGGAAAGGCAGATAAGAAGCGCATCCTTCTGATGCCGGGAAGCCGGAAAAACGAAGTGTCCGGCCTTCTTCCCGACATGGTGAAGGCGGCTGCGGAGCTGTCAAAAAAAGCAGACTGCCAGTTTTTCATTCCCCGGGCGAGCACGATTTCCATGGATTTTCTGCAGGATATTCTGAAAAAGGAACCGGATGTTTCCTTTATCGTGACGGAAGGAAATCAGTATGATCTGATGCAGATCTGCGATGCGTGCATTGCTTCCTCCGGTACGGCTACCCTGGAAACGGCTCTCATGGAGCTTCCCACCGTACTGGTATACCGGCTGGCGCCGCTGACCTGGAAGCTGGCCAATCTGCTGGTTCATGTGGAATTTGCAGGGCTTCCGAATCTTCTGATGAACAGGGAAGTGACGCCGGAGCTGCTGCAGGAGGATGTTTCCCCGAAAAATATGGTGAAGATTCTTCTGCCGTGGATCACCGACCCGGCTGCAAGGGAAAAGAATGTGAAGGAATTGAAAAAGGTCCGCACCGCTTTGGGCGGCGGCGGCGCTCTGCGCCGGACGGCCGATCTGATTTTAGAGACAGCAGGAGCTGAGAATGGACGATAAAAAAAGCAAAATCAACAGCTATAAAAGACTTTTGAGCTATCTGTGGCCGTACTGGAAGGTTCTCCTGATTTCGGTTGTATTCATGCTCATTGTTTCCCTTTCCAATCTGGTCCTCCCGTGGATTATCAAGGATGTTATTGATAAGGTGCTGGAAGAAAAGAATCTGCAGATGCTGTATATCATCATTGCGGCAATTCTGATCACCTTTTTTATCCGTGCCCTTACGACCTTCGGCCACCGGTACCTGATGGGCTACATCGGCCAGTCGGTCATTATGGACCTGCGGAATGCTCTGTATCATCATCTGCAGAAACTGTCCGTTGCGTACTATGACAAACGCAGGACCGGGGAAATCATGAGCAACCTGACCAATGATATCGGGGCTCTTCAGACGGCCATTGTGGATAATTTTATCCAGATGGTGCAGGAAGGGGCCATTTTTATCGGGTCCTTTGCGTCCATGCTTTATCTGCAGTGGAAACTGACCATTCTCTGTCTGGTGATTGTTCCGCTGGTTTCCTTTATCATTAAATTTTTCGGCAGAAAGCTCCATACGAGCGGCCGGGATGTCCAGGAGAAGATTGCAGATGTGACAAGCATGCTCCAGGAAACCATCCAGGGGGTACGCATCGTCAGAAGCTTCAACCGCGGTGCTTTCGAAGAAGAACGGTTCCGCAAAATCAATAAAAAGAGTTTCAATGCGACGGTCCGTTCCATCCGGCAGCAGAGCCAGATGACGCCTTTCGTGGAATTCCTGTCCTCCATCGCGGTATGTGCCATTATCTGGTACGGCGGGGTTTCCGTTATTGACGGAATCATGACCACCGGCGAGCTGATTGCATTCCTGATTTATGCGATTAACCTGGCAAACCCCACGAAAAGACTGGCGGAATGTCTGGGAAATGTCCAGAAGTCCCTGGGCGCGGCAGACCGTGTCTTTGCCATTCTGGATGAAAAGCCGCAGGTGCAAAATAAGCCGGATGCCAAAGAGCTTACCGTATCCAGCGGCAGAGTGGAAGCCCGCCATGTGGCGTTTTCCTATGATAAGGACAATCCTGTCCTGACAGATTTGAATTTCATCGCCGAACCGGGACAGACGATTGCCGTAGTAGGTCCTTCCGGGGCGGGCAAGACGACCATTGCGAACCTGCTGCCCCGTTTCTATGATGTCACCGGCGGCGCCATCTATATTGACGGCATGGATATCCGGGATGTGAAAGTTGGTTCTCTCCGGGATAATATCGGCCTGGTTCCGCAGGATACACTGCTTTTCAATACAACTATCAAGGATAATGTCCTCTACGGCCGGCTGGATGCCACCGATGAGGAAGTATGGGCGGCCATCCGGTCAGCCAATGCGGAAAAATTTGTCAGGGAGCTTCCCAACGGCATTGAAACGAAGGTGGGAGACAGAGGCATGGTTCTTTCCGGCGGTCAGCGGCAGCGTATCGCCATTGCCAGAGCCCTTCTGAAGAATCCGAAGATTCTGATTCTGGATGAAGCCACCTCTGCCCTGGATACGGAAAGTGAAAAGATCGTTCAGGATGCATTGGACAAACTGATGGTGGGAAGGACTTCCTTTGTCATTGCACACCGTCTGTCTACGATCCGGAATGCGGATCAGATCCTGGTTCTCAATCACGGCGTGATTGAAGAGCAGGGCACTCATGAGGAACTGATGGCCAAGGGCGGCCTGTATCACGAGTTATACACCATGTCTGCCAAGACGGGGGATAAAGAATAAAGGAGAAATGAATGTATTGGGTTTACAATATATGTCTGGTAGCTTACTGGATTCTGCAGATTCCGATCCTGATTTACCGCCTGATTTTTGAAGACGGCTTTTACGATCGGTTGAAGCAGAGTGCAGGAATCATGCCGACACCGACTTTGCAGCAGATTGCCTACCACAATGCGATCTGGGTCCATGCGGCCTCCGTGGGAGAAGTCGTTGCTGCCAGTCCGATCGTGCGGGAGCTGAAAAAGAAATATCCGGAGGAAATGGTCGTGGTTTCTGTTGTTACAGCCACGGGGCACCGGATGGCACAGAAGATCATTCCCGAAGCGGACGGACATATATTTTTCCCCTTCGATCTTCCGGTCATTACGGAAAGAATCGTGAATATCGTCAATCCGAAGGCGATTATTCTGATTGAGACGGAGCTCTGGCCGAATTTCCTCCGCCTCGCATGGAAACGGAAAATTCCGGTTATGATGATGAACGGACGCATTTCCTCCCGGTCCATGAAACGGTATTCCCTGGTAAAGAGTTTTACCACTCGCATGCTGTATCAGATCACAAAGTTCTGTATGCAGTCTTCCATCGACAAAAAGCGCATTATCGCCATGGGAGCACTCCCGGAACGGGTGACGATTACGGGAAATACAAAGTATGACCAGACCTATGCAGAGGTATCTCCCGAGGAAAGAGCAGCACTGCGGAAGGAATTCCGCTTCGACGGGAAAGGACCGATCATCGTGGCAGGTTCCACCCACAGCGGGGAAGAAGAAATTCTGCTCCGCACCTATGCAAGGATTCTGAAGAAGCATCCCGATGCCTGCCTCCTTCTGGCAGTTCGGGAAATTACCCGGGCGCCTTCCGTAAAATTCATGATCAAGCGCGAGGGATATACGGTAATCCGCCGGTCCAGAATGGGAACGGAGGAAGATGACGGAAAGCCGGCACAGGTGGTTATCCTGGATACCATCGGAGAACTGGGACGTCTGTACAGTCTGGCAGACCTTGTCTTTGTAGGCGGCAGCTTCGTCAAGGTGGGCGGACATAATATCCTGGAACCGGCAGCTCACGGAAAACCGGTGATCGTCGGGCCGTATATGTTTAATTTTCAGGAAATTTTTGAGCTTCTTTCCGAACAGAACGTATGCATTATGGCAAAGAATGAAGAGGAATTTTCCCGGATTATGCTGGATTTGCTGGACCATCCGGAAAAACTGCAGACCATGGGCAGGGCTGCGCTGGAAGTTGTCCGGAACAATCAGGGAGCTACGGAAAGAAACATTTATGCCTTTGAGGATCTGGTATCCGAATGGGGTGTGAAGCTGAGGAAATCCAATGAGTCTTGAAAGCTATGTGACAGAGCTGATGAAAAATCCCGATCCGCAGGGGACAGACTGGCTCTTCTGCGCATTTCTGTCCGGTCTGGAGAAAATCTATCTTTCCCAGGCGGAGAAGAAGCAGCGGAAAGCAGCGGCTTCTGCCCGATCTGCAGGAGTTCCTGTCATTTCTGCGGGAAATATCACGGCCGGCGGTACGGGCAAAACCCCGTGCATACTGTCTCTGTGTGAAATGCTCCTTGCTGACGGCTATCATCCGGCGGTAATCAGCCGGGGATACCGGAGCGGTATGGAGAAGGAGGGCGGCATCGTTTCCGACGGGCATTCCATCCTGGCAGGGCAGAAGGAAGCCGGCGATGAGCCGTTCATGATGGCACTGAAAAGACCGGAGGTCCCGATTCTGGTGGGAAAAGACCGGTTTGCCTCCGCAGAGCGGGCGAAAAAGCTCGGAGCGGATATTCTGCTTCTGGACGACGGCTTCCAGTACTGGACCATGAAGCGGGACCGGGATTTTGTCCTGATCGACTGCACCAATCCTTTCGGATACGGCAGGGGGCTGCCCCGGGGACTCCTCCGGGAGCCGATGAAGGCTCTGAGCCGGGCCGATCTTTTCATTCTCACCAAAAGCGATCAGGCGGATGAAGACCGGAAGAAGGAAATCCGGAAGACACTGGCGCAGTACGCACCGGGCGTGCCGGTCATTTCCTCCTGCCACAGCGTGGACAAGGTAGTTCCTTATGAAAAATGGGAACAGCGGATTCACGAAGGAGCGGATGTGAAAGGGAAAAAAGCACTGCTCCTTTCGGGCATCGGAAACCCGAAGGCTTTTGAGAAAACCTGCATCGAAGCAGGACTGGAGCCTGTGGGAAGTCTTTCCTTTGACGACCACCACGGCTATACGGCAGAAGACCTTCACCGGGCGGAAACACTGGCAGCGGATAAGGGTGCGGATCTGATCGTTTCCACCGAAAAGGATGCGGTGAAGATGCTTCGTCTTCCGCAGGCAAAGAAACTGTCGGTACCGCTTTATATTTTGGAAATTACGATGACCTTCCCGGAAGGCCTTTCGATTTTAAAGAAACAGTGGGAGAATCTGTGATGAAAATTGTTTGTATCATTCCTTCCCGGTATGCATCCACCCGTCTTCCCGGCAAGCCGCTCCGGCTGATTGCGGGGAAAACGCTGGTCCGCCGGGTTTATGAAAGAGCTTCTCAGGCAAAGATTCCCGAGAGGGTCATTGTGGCAACGGATCATCCGGAGATTGAAAAGGAAGTGCTGTCCTTCGGCGGACAGGCTGTCATGACCAGAAAAGACCATCCGACCGGAACCGACCGGCTGGCTGAGGTAGCGGAAAAGCTTCCGGAATTTGATATCATAGTGAATGTACAGGGGGATGAACCGCTGATCGATCCGGACGTGATCGATGCGCTGGCAGAGGACCTGATCCGTCATCCCGAGCTGGATATGGCGACGGTAGCAGCGCCGCTTACGGCAGAAGAATACGGCGATCCTTCTGCCGTAAAGGTTGTGGTGAACCGGAACGGGGAAGCTATGTATTTTTCCCGCTCGCTGATTCCTTATAACCGGAACGATTTCGCCGAACCGCCGCTGAAGCATGTGGGAATCTATGCTTATCGCCGGGATTTCCTCCTGGCTTATGCAAAGATGGAGCAGACACCGCTGGAGAAGACAGAGTCCCTGGAGCAGCTCCGTGCATTGGAAACGGGGCATAAAATCGGTGTCATTCTTACAGACAGCGAGGATATCGGCATTGATACAGAAGAAGACCTGAAAAAGGCGAATGAATATTTCGAAAGGAGATCAACATGAAAACCATTCACGTAGGGGATTTGACCATTGACGGAAGCAAACTTTTCCTCATTGCCGGACCGTGCGTCATTGAAGGCTATGAACGGACACTCATGATCGGCCGGGAAATCAAGAAAATCTGCGACCGGCTGGGAGTGCAGTATATTTTCAAGGCTTCCTACGATAAGGCAAACCGCTCTTCCTATAATTCCTTCCGCGGACCGGGACTGGAAAAAGGCCTGGAAATCCTGGCTTCCATCAAGAAGGAACTCGGCGTTCCCGTCCTTTCCGACGTGCATGATGTGACCCAGCTGGCGCCGGCATCAAAGGTGCTGGACATGCTGCAGATTCCGGCCTTCCTGTGCCGGCAGACCGATCTGGTGTACGGGGCAGCCAAAACCGGCAAGCCGGTCAATGTGAAAAAAGGTCAGTTCATGGCACCGGAGGACATGAAAAATGTTATCGGCAAGATGGAAGAGGCAGGCAATCCGAATCTGGCGCTGACAGAAAGAGGAGCCTCCTTCGGCTACCACAATCTGGTGGTGGATATGCGTTCTTTCCCCATCATGAGACAGTTCGGCTACCCGGTCATTTTTGATGCGACCCACAGTGTGCAGCTTCCGGGAGGAATGGGCTCCACCACGGGCGGACAGCGGGAATTCATTCCTTACCTTGCCCGTGCGGCAGCGGCTTCCGGTGTAGACGGCTTCTTTATGGAAGTCCATGACAATCCGCCGGAAGGTCTTTCCGATTCGACCAATATGCTTTACCTCTCTTCCCTGGAAGACCTACTGAAGGATCTGATTGCCATCAATGAGATCGTGAAGAAGGACAAGGAAAAGGGACTGACGGAAAAATAATGATGCAGCTGCCGGATTTCCCGGAAGCGTATTTATGGAATTCACGGCGAAGTATTGTATAATGAAGTAAGGCTTATTTTTAGTGAAAACAGTCGGGAGGGATCATGGCAGTAACAGATACAGCGGTAAGAGTGCTTCGGGATGAAGCCGCAGCAATTCTTGCTTTGGTGGATCAGCTGGACAGCGGCTTTGAAGAAGCCGTACAGCTCATTGAAAATTCCAGAGGCCGCGTCGTTTTGACGGGAATGGGAAAGTCCGGCCATATTGCACGGAAAATCGCAGCCACGATGGCCTCGACGGGCACTCCTGCTTTTTTTCTCCATCCGGCAGAAGGCATTCACGGGGATCTGGGAATGGTTACGGCCGATGATGTGGTTGTCGCCTATTCCAACAGCGGGGAAACGGCGGAAGTGCTGAATATTCTGCCTTCCCTGAAACGGATCGGAGCCAAACTGATTGCCGTGGTGGGACGGACTGAATCTACCCTGGCAAGGAATGCAGATGCCGTACTGAATGCCGGTGTGGCAAAGGAAGCCGATTCGCTGGGATTGGCTCCGACCTCCTCCACGACAGCGGCGCTGGCTTTGGGAGATGCTCTGGCGGTAACGCTTATGGAGCGGAATCACTTTACGGCAGATAATTTTGCTGTATTCCATCCCGGCGGTGCTCTGGGCAAGAAGCTCCTTCTTACAGTGGAAATGGTGATGCATAAGGGAGAGGAAAATCCCTGCATCGGAGAAGATTCCTCCGTCAAGGATGCACTCTTTGTCATGACGGACAAGGGGCTCGGCGCCGTTTCCGTTCTGGATCGGGACGGAAAGCTGGTAGGCCTCCTGACCGACGGCGATGTCCGCCGGGGACTCAATCAGGGCGAAGACTTCCTGTCTCTGCCTGTATCAAAGGCCATGACGGTGCATCCGCAGGTCATTTCTGCAGACCGTCTGGCAGCGGAGTCCCTGCATATCATGGAAAATCATAAACCGCATCCGATTACGGTGCTTCCTGTTACGGACAGGGACGGCCGGGCCATCGGAATGGTTCATATTACGGATCTTCTGAAACAGGGTGTGGTCTGATGATTAAGCTGATTGCTTTTGATGTGGACGGAACGCTCACTGACGGTTCACTGATTCTGGGACCGGAAGGAGAAGCCTATAAAAAGTTCAATGCGAAGGATGGGCTGGGACTTTCTCTGGCACACCGCATGGGCTACATTGTCGGCTTCATTACCGGCAGAAAGTCTCCTTTTGCGGAGCAGAGAGCCCGGGAACTTTCTCTGGATTTTATCCTGGACGGAATCGATGATAAGGTATCCGCTCTGGACAGACTGCTGAAGCAGAACGGCATTTCCTGGGAAGAAACGGCTTATATGGGAGATGATCTCAATGATCTGCCGGTTCTTCTGCGGGTGGGCCTCCCGGCAGTGCCCAAGGATGCCTGCGGAGACTGCCTGGGGGCAGCGCGCTTCATTTCTCCCTGCTGCGGCGGAGAAGGGGCGGCCCGTTCGCTCATTGAAAGGATTATTAAAGGGGAAGGACGCTGGAAAGAAGCCCTTTCTCATTATCTGGATCAACAAGAGAAAAACTTTCAGTAGGATTTTCTCTTTGATTTTATTTTCGAAAGAAGAAATACCATGCTATTCCGTTTGAGACACGGACTCCTGGCGGGACTGAGCCGACTGATCTGCATGATGTCCTATGACAGGATTCTCTCCGTCGGGGCCTTTCTGGGGCCCTTTATTATGAACCGCATCGCCAAACAGAAGGAGCGGGGCATTGAGCAAATCATGCAGGGGCTTTCTGTATCCCGGCCGGAGGCAGAGGAGCTGCTGCAGAAGGTTTACCGGAATATCGGGATGTCCACCATGGAAATGATGTACATGCCGCGGCTTTGCCGGGAAAAGGATCACATTTCGGATTATATCCGTATAGATCATCCGGAAAATCTGGAGGCTGCCTATGCAGAGGGCCGGGGCATCGTCGGCCTGACTGCCCACATGGGCAACTGGGAATGGCTGGGTGCGGGTCTGGCGCTTCACGGATATCATACATCGGCCATCGGAAAGAAACAGAATGATGATGCGCTGATGAAAATTATCAATGATTACCGTGCAATGGCGGGACAGCATATATTCCTTACCGGGAACGGCGGTTATGAAATGATCGCTGCGGCCCGGTCCATGAAGAAAAATTATATTCTGGGATTCCTTTCCGACAAGGATGGAAATAAATCGGGAATCCCCGTTCTTTTCATGAATCGCGTATTCTCCTTCCCGCAGGGACCGGCAGTTTTTGCAAAAAAATTCAAGGCGCCGATTGTTCCGATCTTCATTGTCAGAAATGAAGAGGGAAAAGGGCATACCATTTGTGTGGGAAAGCACTTTTACTATGAAGATACCGGGGATGAGAAAAAGGATCTCATGGCTAATTCCCAGAAAATGGCTTCCGTGATGGAGAATTTCATCAAGGAGCATCCTGCCGACTGGCTCTGGTTCCAGCATCTTTTCTGGACACGGCCGGGAAAGATTGCCATGTATATGGAGCTTGCTCCCGGGGAAAAGGAAAAGTATGCTTCGGGAATTCATGAGGATTGGAACGAAACGACGGGAGGCAAGGAATGAGAAAAAAAGGGAAAAAGCTGACAGGAAGACAGAAAGGTCTTCTGATCGGCGGCATCATCCTCTTGCTGGCATTGGGGATTTATTTCCTCTTCCGGGGGGACGACGAGGCGATGCGGTCCGATGCCTCTTCCGGTCCGGCTATAGAATTTGACAATATCGATTTCCACGAGTCGAAGGACGGAGAAACGGTCTGGCAGATTAAAGCGGCTCACGTGACCATGGACAAGGACAGAAACCTGATTCACATGACCGGCGTACAGGGATTTTTTGTCAAGGATGGGGATGAGCTTCAGCTGTCGGCCGATAAGGGCGAAATGGACCGGACCAAGCAGACCGTCTACCTGGAAGGAAATGTGGACGGAAAAACAAAGACCGGAATGACGCTGAAAGCAGAAAACTTATCCTATGACGGGAAAACGCAGGTTTTGTCTACGGATCGGTTCTTTACGGCAGAGAGGGATAACCGGGTACTGACCGGAGACAGCTTCCGGGGAGACCGGGTGCTGAATCAGCTGAGAGTCGAAGGACATGCGAAGCTGGCGGACAAGGAGGAAGAAAAGTGAGAAAATTGAAAATTGTACTGGCGGCTCTGATTCTTTCCGCAAGTGCCTTCGGAACGGCTATGGCCGATGATATTACCGCCGATGTTCTGACCTATGACGGCAATTCCAAGACAGTGACCGCAGAGGGAAATGTAGTCATTCATGCCAATGAAGGCGCAACGATTACAGCAGCCAACGGGGAATATCATTTTGAGGACCGCAGTGCTTTCCTGGGCGGCGGCGTGAAGTATGAAAAGGAACAGGCTGTTCTGACAGCAGATAAGATGTACCTGTATAAAGACAAAACAGCCCGGGGTGTAGGCAGCGTGTATTATCATGACGCAGCGGAAGGCCGCACTCTCAGGGGAGACGACGTGATGTACAACAATGATACGGGCTTCATGAAGATAGAAGGGAACGGCTTTGCAGAAACTCCGGATGGAAGCATTGCTGCGCCTCATATCGAGGGAAATATGAAGCAGGTCAAGATCGTGGCTACCGGCGGAGTCAACCTGGCAAGTGAGGTACGGAATGCCACAGGCTACGGTGATCAGGCCGTTTATACGAGAACGGGCCGTGACGGCACCGACGGCAAGCTGGTTTTGACCGGAAATGCCTGGCTGACGCAGAACGGCAACAGCTTCACCGGTCCGGAGCTGGTTATGCGGGATGCAGATAAAATCATGGAAACGACAGGGCGGAGCACCATCGTGATCGTGAATACGGGCGAGGAGGCTTCGGGTGCCGGAGCAGGGGACGGCAGCAGCGGCGCTGTTCCGGTTCCGCAGGGGCCGGTGACCGCAGCTACTCCCATTACGGGACGGCCGGAATATGCCGGCGCCCCTCTTGAAATAAAGGACAGCAAATGAAGATAGAGACACATAATCTGCTGAAGCAGTACGGGGAACGCATCGTGGTGAACCATGTCAATGTAAAGGTGGAACAGGGCTCCATTGTGGGACTTCTGGGACCGAACGGAGCCGGAAAAACCACCACCTTTTATATGATCGTGGGAATTATCAACCCCGATGAGGGCGATGTGACCGTAGACGGCACTTCTCTTGCGGGAATGCCGATTCATCAGCGGGCGCGGTTCGGAATTGCTTACCTGCCGCAGGAAGCATCCATTTTCCGGAAGCTTACCGTCTGGGACAATCTGATGAGCCTTCTGGAAACAAGAAAGGATCTTACTCCGGAGGAAAGAGAAGAAAAAGCGGAAAATCTTCTCCGGGAGTTCCATATCGGCCACGTGCGGGATACGAGAGGCGATGCGCTGTCCGGCGGCGAACGGCGCCGTGCGGAAATTGCCCGTTCCCTGACGATGGATCCGGCCTTTATCCTTCTGGATGAACCGTTTGCCGGAGTAGATCCGCTGGCAGTCGAGGATATCCAGAGCGTGGTTCTTCATCTGAAGACAAGAGGAATCGGCGTTCTGATCACCGACCACAATGTGCGGGAAACCCTGCGCATCGTGGACAATGCATATATTCTTTCGGAAGGAAAGGTTCTTCTGGAGGGAACAGCCCGGGATATTGCAGAAAGTCCGATTGCACGGAAATCTTACCTGGGAGAAAACTTTACTTTATGAGACATTTCTTTTATTCGGGAGGCAGAAACGGATGAGACTGCTTGATAAATACATACTGAAAGAATTTCTGGCCCCCTTTCTTTTCGGCGTAGCAGCATTTACGGCAATTTTCCTCGGGGCAGATACCCTTCTGAAAATTGCCGGCTATGTAACGAAGTACGGAGCCTCCTCTGTGGCAGCTCTGAAGATTTTTATCCTTGCTCTGCCCCGGATCGTGGTGTACACGTTCCCCATGGCAGTTCTTCTGGGGGCGCTCATGTGCTTTGCCCGGCTGTCCGGATCAAGCGAGCTCATCGTCATGCGGTCCGGCGGGCAAAGCTTCTTCCGGCTGGCACTGCCCGTATTTACACTTTCCCTGCTGATTTCTCTCTGTGCAGTGGCATTCAACGAATATGTCGTACCCTGGACAAACCGGGAATATGAGTATGTCCTGAATACGGAAATCAAGAGAAATATGAATCCGGGCATGACCGATCATGTGGTAATCCGGGATGTGCAGAACGGAAAGATTTCCCATCTGCTGTATGCAAGGCGGTACAATCCTGAGACAAAGGAACTGGAGAATATCACCGTCCAGGAATTCCAGAATGAAGAAGTGGTGCGTGTAGAAAATGCACCGAAAGCTATTTGGAAGGACGGCGTGTGGAACATGACTGACGGGATCATCTATGATCTGACCGGAGACGGTGTGGACCGGATGATGCACTTCGAAAACCAGGCAATTCCTTATGCCCAGTCTCCGGAGGATATCCCGAAGGAAAAGAAGGATTATGATGAAATGACCATCCGGGAACTGCTGTACAATGCAAAGGCATACCGCGCTGCGCATGCGGATACGACGCCGATCCTGATGGAAATCCATCGCCGCTTCAGCCTGCCCATGGCCTCTTTTGTCTTTGCTATTGTGGGTGCACCGCTGGGCGTACAGAAGCAGAGATCCTCTTCCTCCATCGGGTTCGGGCTTTCTGTCATCATTATTTTCCTGTACTATGCCGTCATGACCTTCCTGGAAGCACTGGGAAAAGGCCATGTCATTGCACCGGTGGTTGCCGTATGGCTGCCGAACCTGATTGCTCTTGCAGTAGGGTGCTGGCTGATCCGCCGGGCCGATCAATAAAATCTTTTCAGAAAATTTTCAAAGCGTTTCGGATTCCGGAGCGCTTTCTTACAACCTGCATCCCTGCCGGATAGGAAGGAGGCTCTATGTTTATCGGCATTTCCATATTTCTCGTATTGATTATCATGGGCGGCGTCATCGCCTTTCTGGGAGACCGCATCGGGTCCAAGGTCGGAAAGAAAAAGCTCACTCTTTTCGGTCTGCGTCCGAAGTATACCTCCGTGATTGTAACGATTATTTCCGGCGTGATGATTTCCTTCTCTACCATTGCTGTCCTGGCGGTGGTGAATGAGAATGTGCGGGTTGCACTTTTCGGCCTGTCCCGCCTGCAGACCCAGATGGATGATCTGAACCGGGAAATTCAGGGAAAGAACAGAGAACTCGAAAAGGGAAAACTGCAGCTGAAGGCCCGCAACGAGGAATACGAGAATGTGACGAAGAAAGCAGAGGAGACCTCAAAGGAGCTGGAGCGGGTGGAAAGTCAGCGGAGCTACATGCAGAGTGAACTTTATCAGGTGCAGAGCGCTTATGATGAAGCACAGGCAGGAATCGCCCAATCTGCGGCGGAAATTAAAAATCTGGAAAAGACAAAGACAGAGCTGAACGAGAATATCGGAAAACTAAACGAAGAAAAGAAAAATCTCCTGGAGAATATCTATGCGCTTCGGGAAGGCCAGGTGGTTATGCAGGCCGGTCAGATTCTGACAACCGCTACGGTAGATTCGGGAATGACCCGGGAGCAGACTGAGCAGGTTCTGGAAAGCATTCTGGCAGATATCAACGGCTCTCTGAAGGAACAGCTGAATGTAAATGACCCGGAAATCAATCTGATCCGTATCCGGAACAGTGACTTTGAAGAAGCCGTGGGAGATATCGCCGGGGCGCAGAATCAGAAGCTGGTCCGTATCGTTGCGGCGCAGAATCTGATCATGGGCGAACCTTTCCTGGTAGATTTCGATATCCATGACAACCTGCTGATTTTCCCGGAAGGGAAAACCGTGTACCGGGGCAGTCTGGACAAGTACAGTGATATCCGGAATCCGGAAATCAAAGTCATCCGGTTCCTGCAGGATTTGAATGCCTATGCGCGGAGCAAGGGCGTTCTGCCCGATCCCATTACGGGCAAGGTGGGCGCACTGGACGGAAAGGAAATGATGGATGTCATCGAGAAGGTAAAGGAATACGGCGGTGCCTGCGAGCTGGAAGTGACTGCTGCAAGGAATATTTATTCCCAGGGACCGCTTCTGATTGATGTGAAAGTCATGCGGAAAGGCGGGACCGCAGGATGATTTTTGCCATGGACCCCGGTTCGGAGAAAACCGGCATTGCCCTTGTGGAAGAGGATGGAAGCCTCTGCCGGAAAGCGGTGGTGCCGACAGCCGATCTGGAAAAGCATGTAGCGGAGTACCTGGACCTGCAGCCGGTGAGAGCCTTTGTTATGGGAAACGGCACCCGGCACAGGGAAATCCAAAAGCGCATGGAAGCGCTTCTCCGGAAAAGAGAAAGTGACCTTCGCGTATCTCTGGTGAATGAAAAGTACACCACGGAAATGGGGGAACAGCGCTACAAAAAGGAACATCCTCCGAAAGGGCTGGCGCGGCTGATTCCCTCCGGCATGCGGACAGTATCTGTTCCGGTAGATGACTATGTGGCATGGATTATCGGAGAAATCTACCTGGGGCGGATCCGTCCGGAAGACGTGGGACACCGGAAACTTTAAAATCAAAAAGTGCGGGAATTTCCTGCAGAGCTGATCAGACGTCCGTTGAATGCGGGCGTCTTTTTTTTACAGCATGCAGAAACACAAAAAGAATCGGATAAAATGCGGGAGATGCAGAATACCGGACCGGAGGAGGCGGAAGCAGAACTTTCCGGCTGCCGGCTTCTCACGGGTCTGCCGGCTGAGAAATTTCCTCGGGGAAATTCAGCAAAAGACTTGACGAAAGGAAGCAGCTGTAATATAATAGTCAAGTATTGCGGGGCATAGCGCAGTTGGTAGCGCACCTGCTTTGGGAGCAGGGGGTCGCCAGTTCGAGTCCGGCTGCCCCGACCAAATAAAAGAATATGGCTCAGTAGCTCAGTTGGATAGAGCAACCGCCTTCTAAGCGGTGGGTCGTGGGTTCGAATCCCTCCTGGGTCACCAAAAAAAGAGATTCTTCGATAACACGAAGGATCTCTTTTACCTTGTACGGCAGTGGATATATCCCAGGAAGAGAGCGTATAATAAGGAAAAGATTCCGTGGTTCCGGAAAGGGGGAAGGCAGGATTTCTGCCGAACAGGATGGATAGAAGAAATAAATGGCTCGCCGGTTTGGGTTTGGGCGCTGTCGGGGGTGTATTGCTTGCAGCCCTGGCAATCAGGAAATGCAGACAGTGCGGAAAGTGCGGAGAGGAGCCGATGCCGGAGACGGAAGTCTCCTGCCCGGCCGTGCAGGAGGAAGGGAAAAAGTCCTGCCGGCTGATCCCGGCGGTTCATGCGGCGGCTGCTGTCATTTCGGGAATGAATCTTTGTTTCCTTCTGAAAAGAATCAGAGGAAAGAGATAAAAGGAGAATGAGCGAAGCGGAAAGAGCTGTGAGAAACGGAAAGATTTTTCGCAGCTTTTTTCTTTTGTGAGAACGGCCTATTTTTATATTGCTTTTTATCGTTATTTAGAGTATTATGTTGTTCTGATTCAGTATAAGAAAAGAAAGCGGTCTGCTTGAGAAAGGCTTTATGAGAAGCATGAAATGATGAGGGGGAGCAGACTTTCGGTTTGAAAAATTGGGATTGAAACAGGAGGTGTCCTTTTTGGCAGCTAAGGCAGCACAGCTCGCACAGTGGCTAAAGGAACTGCAGGGCAAGACGAACAGCGACGGAAATATTTTTTATGAGGATATTCTTCAATTCACACAGGAAAAGAAGCTGACTCAGAAACAGCTGGACAGCCTTTTCCGGGTCCTGCATGAACATAACATCGAGCTGGTTTACAATACAGACGGTGATGCCGATGATCAGGAAGATTTCAGCGGAGATGAGGATATTTCCGACGACATGATTCTGGACACCGAAGAAGACGGACTGGATCATGATAAGGACTGGGCTGCGGCAGATGCCGGCGACGGGGATTATAATGCAGTCAATGCGGGCATAAGCGATCCGGTCCGGCTTTATCTGCGGGAATGCGGTTCCAATCCGCTCCTTTCTGCAGAACAGGAAATGGCGCTGGCCAAGCAGATTGAAAAAGGAAAGGCTCCGGATGCGACACCGGAAGAGAAGGAAGCTGCTCAGCAGGCGAAAAAGGAAATGGCCAATGCCAACCTCCGTCTGGTGGTTTCCATCGCAAAGAAATATCCCGGAAGAGGCATGCCGTTCCTGGATCTGATTCAGGAAGGAAATATCGGCCTCCTGAAGGCAGTGGACAAATTCGACTATACCAAGGGATATAAATTCTCAACTTATGCGACCTGGTGGATCCGTCAGGCGATTACCCGCTCCATTGCCGATCAGGCAAGAACAATCCGTGTCCCGGTCCATATGGTGGAAACCATCAACAAGATGAACCGCGTAGGAAGAAAATTCCTGCAGGAACACGGCAGAGAAGCCACCAACGAAGAACTTTCCCGGGAAATGGGAATTTCCGTAGATAAGATCCGGGAAGCCAAGAAAGCAGCGCAGGATCCGATTTCGCTGGAAACACCGATCGGTGAAAAGGAAGATTCCCATCTGGGCGATTTCATCGAAGACCAGAAAACAGCATCTCCGGAAGATGAAGCAACGGCAACCATGAGAAGAGAACAGGTATACCGCATGCTCGATACCCTTACCGAAAGAGAAAAGGGCGTCCTGGCCCTGCGCTTCGGTATGGATGACGGCACGCCGAGAACGCTGGAGGAAGTGGGAAAACACTTCGGCGTTACCCGCGAACGTATCCGTCAGATCGAAGGCAAAGCTCTGAAAAAGCTGAAAAAGCAGGCTATGCCCATGGCAGGCTATTAAAGGATAAAGCACAGGGAAAAGAAACCGGCGGAGAAATGGCAGAAGCATTTCCGCCGGTTTTTTCTGTGTTTTCCCTGGAGAATTTTTTCTTCAGAAAAAACGGAAAAAAGATTGCGAAGCCTCTTTCGGTTGTAGTATAATACTTAAGCGTTCAGCATGAAGGCCGCTTTTTCTGATGACCTCGGATCGGAGAAGAGCCTTCGCACTGTCAGTCCGAACAGACCTCTGCCATAAACGATCGGCATGTATGTTCAGTGAGTAAGGAGGAAAAGATCGTGAATATTATCGAAACATTGGAAAACGAACAGCTGAGAAATGACATCCCTGAATTCCGCCCCGGCGATACCGTACGTGTACATGTAAAGGTTATCGAAGGAAAGAATGAAAGAATCCAGGTATTCGAAGGCATTGTTATTGCCAGAAGAAATGCCGGTGTCAGAGAAACCTTCACCGTTCGTCGTATTTCCTACGGCGTAGGCGTTGAAAGAACATTCCTGCTGCATTCCCCGCGTCTGGACAAGATCGAAGTAAAGCGCCGCGGCATTGTTCGCCGTGCAAAACTGTTCTATCTGCGCGGACTGTCCGGCAAGGCTGCAAGAATCAAAGAAAGAAAGTAAGAGAACAGGAAATAAAAAGACTGCGGGCATCCGCAGTTTTTTTATAGCCTTTTTCCGGGAAATTTCCGTTTCCTTCCGGCAGGACTCTTTTTCAGCAGGAGGAAGGGTTTTGTGGTAAAATGAATCGTGTGCGGTAAGAATTTTACGGAGGAAACCGAAATGAAATGGAAATGTGCGGCAGCGGTATTTTTGCTGTCACTAGGAACCTTTGCCTATGCTTCCGCGAACAAGCTAAACCATGTCTATGTGGTGGACGATCTGACACTGGAGGTGGAGATGGACGAGCCGCTGACGGAGGAGGAAATCCATCCGGCGGATCTGCTGTCTCCCGACTATCAGTCGCCCTTTTCCGTCAACGAAGGCGTGACGGTCACGGGACCTCCGATTCCGCAGAAATTTGACGGATTTCATGACAATGTATACCGCATTGCCGTGGACGGCTTGGAGGAAGGACTGATTTATCAGATTTCCTACAGAGGACAGAAGCCGAAAACCTTCAAGCTTTACGGAGGGAAAGAAACGACGGACAGGTACCGCGACCGGTATGGTGATTATTTCTGAAAAGAGGGATTTATGCATATCGTTTTGGTAGAACCGGAAATTCCCGGAAATACGGGAAATATTTCCCGGCTCTGTGCGGCGGAGCATCTGACGCTTCACCTGGTGGAGCCTCTGGGATTTTCTATTGATGATAAGCATCTGAAACGGGCAGGGCTGGACTACTGGGATCTTCTGGAGGTCCATGTGCATCCGGATTTTGCATCCGTACAAAGGATGCTTTCCGGTCACCGCTTTTTTTATAACACTACAAAAGCTGTCAAATCTTATACGGATATTTCCTATCAGGAAGATGATGTCCTGGTTTTCGGAAAGGAAACAAAGGGGCTTCCGGAGGAGCTTCTGCTGGCAAATGAGGAATCCTGTATCCGCATTCCCATGATTGAGGAAGCAAGATCCCTGAATCTGTCCAATGCGGTGGCAATCGTGGCGCTGGAGGCACTGCGTCAGACCGGATTTCCCCATCTCCTGAAAAAGAGCGGACGGCTTTTTAAAGGAGGAGAAAGTCATGAATACTTATGATGCTGCGTATGACCTGGCCAAGGCCATCAAGGAATCGGATGAAATGAAGCGCCTTACCGCTGCCGGAGAAAAAATCAAGAATGATCCGGATGCGAAAAAAATGGTGAAGGACTACATCATGGCGCAGATGCAGGCAGACTATGCCAAGCTGGCCGGTCAGAAGGAAGATGAAAAGACGTATCAGCACCTCCAGGAGCTGGCCGTTCTTGTCAGCAATAACAGCGATGCCCAGGAATATCTTCAGGCATTTATTCGCTGGAATCAAATAGCTGCGGATTTGCAGAAAATTGTTACTGATGCAATGGCGCAGGGTATGGATGTATTGGAATTGGATAAAAAATGAGAGACTGGAAAGCATTTTTTGAGGAAATCAGCGTCCCGGACAGAAACTACAAAATCAACGAACCGATGAGCCGTCACAGCACTTACGGAATCGGCGGACCGGCTGATGTTTTTGTCACCCCCGTTTCTATTGATGAGCTGCAGACAATCCTGCGGAAAGCGGATGAAGAAAAGATTCCCGTTACCGTTGTAGGCGGCGGGTCCAATCTGCTGGTATCGGATCTGGGAATTCGGGGAATTACCATCTGCACGACCAGACTGAAACCGGAGATTACCTGCGAAGAAACCTGGATCACTGCTATGGGCGGTGCCGGCACAGGTACGGTTTCCCGCACAGCGCTCAAGAATAACCTGAAGGGCTTTGAATGGGCAGTAGGGATTCCCGGAACGGTCTGCGGCGCTGTCTTCATGAATGCCAACGGCTACGGCTATCAGATGAAAAACGTTGTGGAAGAAGTCTACACTCTGACCCGCGACGGAAAAGAAAGAAAGACCTACGGCTGGGATGACCTCCGCTACGGCGAAAGCGACAGTGTTTTCATGCATAACGGAGACGTTATCATCGGCGTCAAGATTCACCTGTCTCCGGGCAATGCGGATGAAATCAACCGCAACATGCAGGAACATCAGATTTCCCGAAGGACCAAGCAGCCTCTGGAAAAGAGAAGCGCCGGCACCATGTACCTTCGTCCGCCGGGATATCATGTCGGCCCGATGATCAAGGCCTGCGGCCTGATCGGCTACTCTGTCGGAGATGCTCAGGTATCCACCAAGCATCCGGATTTTGTCGTCAATAACGGACATGCTACCTGTGAGGAAGTTCTGGCTGTGCTGCATGAAGTACAGAGACGAATCCAGGCCAAGTACAATATCCATGTGCCGCTCGATGTACGCATCCTGGGCGAAGGCGTCATGCAGGAAAGATAATACAGAATAAAATAAGAAATGTCTGCAGAAAGCGGACCCGTTTTTCGGAAGCACCCGAAGAAGGGCCGCTTTTTTGTTGGCCGTAAAGAAACGGTTTTCCCGGACAGTGGATTTCAAAAGCGGAAGCCCCTGCCTGCAAAGATTCCTGCTTGACGCTGTCCTGGAGATTTTCCGGCTTACTTTTATAAGAATCATGAAAAATTTTCCCTGAAATACTTGCATTTCTTTGGGAAGTTATGTATCATAGGAAATGTAAGTTAGCACTCGGACTTAATGAGTGCTAATAGTTAAAGGAGGAATAGAAATGTTAAAACCGTTAGCAGATCGTGTTCTTGTTAAAGTTGATGAAGAAGAAACAAAGACCAAGGGCGGCATTCTGCTCCCTGATACAGCGCAGAAGAAATCCCAGAAGGGCACCGTAGTAGCCATCGGTTCCGGCAAGGTTCTGGACAACGGCACACGCCTCGGCTTCGAAGTCAAGGTCGGTGATCATGTTCTTTTTGCAAAATATTCCGGCGTGGATATCGAAGAAGAAGGAGAAAAATACCTGCTTCTGTCCGAAAGAGATATCCTGGCTGTTCTTTAATTTGAGTTTGTATTGTAGGAGTGATTATAAATGGCAAAGAAAGTTCTTTATAATGAAGAAGCCCGCGCAGCTCTTTTAAAGGGCGTTGATCAGCTGGCTAACGCAGTAAAAATTACTTTGGGACCGAAAGGCCGTAATGTTGTTCTGGACAAGAAATTCGGCGCTCCGAACATTGTCAATGACGGTGTATCCATTGCCCGCGAAATCGAACTGAAGGATCCCTTTGAAAATATGGGCGCTCAGCTCGTAAAGGAAGTCGCAACAAAGACCAATGACGTAGCAGGCGACGGCACAACCACCGCAACTCTGCTTGCTCAGTCCATGATTCATGAAGGCATGAGAAACGTAGCAGCCGGTGCAAATCCGATGGTCCTGAAGAAGGGTATTGAAGAAGCTGTCAGCGTTCTTGTTAAGGAAATCAAAGACAGAGCTGTTCCGGTTAACACCAAGGAAGCCATTGCACAGGTTGCTTCCATTTCCTCTGCTGACAAGCAGATCGGCGGACTCATTGCAGACGCTATGGAAAAGGTAGGAAATGACGGTGTTATTACTGTAGAAGACTCCAAGACCATGGGCACCAGCCTGAAGGTTGTAGAAGGCATGCAGTTTGACCGCGGATACCTTTCCCCGTACATGGTAACCGATCCGGACAAGATGGAATGCGTGATTGATAATCCGCTGATCCTGATCACAGACAAGAAGATCAACATGCTCCAGGATATGCTCCAGCTCCTCGAACAGGTTGCCCGCAGCGGCAAGGAACTGCTGATCATTGCAGAAGACGTAGAAGGCGAAGCTCTGGCAACTCTCGTAGTGAACAGACTCCGCGGCACTCTGAAATGCGCTGCTGTCAAAGCTCCGGGATTCGGTGACCGCCGCAAGGCTATGCTGGAAGACATCGCTATTCTGACCGGCGGCCATGTCATCTCCGAAGATATGGGCAGAAAACTGGAAAGCGCTACCCTGGATGATCTCGGCACCGCTCACCAGGTTCGCATTACCAAGGACAACACGACTATCGTAGGCGGCAACGGCGATAAGGAAGAAATCAAACACCGCGTTGACCAGATCCGTGAACAGTACAAGGAAGCAACCTCTCAGTTTGATAAAGACAAGCTGCAGGAACGTCTGGCAAAGATGAGCGGCGGTATCGCTGTCATCGAAGTCGGCGCAGCAACCGAAGTAGAAATGAAGGATAAGAGACTCCGCATCGAAGATGCTCTGAATGCTACCAGAGCAGCTGTAGAAGAAGGCATTGTTGCCGGCGGCGGCACAACCTTCCTTGATATCCAGAACAGCCTGGATTCCATTGAAGCAGAAGGCGATGTAAAGACAGGCGTCAACCTCGTTCGTCATGCCATCGAAGCTCCGGTTCGCCAGATTGCAAGCAATGCAGGCCTGGAAGGCGCTATCGTTGCTGAAAAGGTAAAGGAAGCAGGCGCAGGCATCGGCTACAATGCAGCAGATGACAAATACGAAGATATGATGAAGGCAGGCATTGTGGATCCGGCAAAGGTTACCCGCACCGCTCTCCAGAACGCAGCTTCCATCGCTTCCCTGGTTCTGACCACCGAAGCTATCGTAGGTGAACTTCCGGAAGAAAAGCCGGCTATGCCTCCGATGCCGAACCCGGGAATGATGTAATACCGGCGGAAAAATAATATTTTCTCCTAAGAAGAAAGGACTGCACCGAAAGGTGCGGCCCTTTTTTTCTGCAGAAAAAGAAACACTCCGGAAAATGCAGGCAGCAGAGAATTTTTCTGCTGTTCTGTCTCGTTGCTGCTCTGTCTCTTATGGTACAATAAGAAAAATTTCTGATTCAGCAGAGGAGAGAAAATGGAGAACTTACAGACAATCATCATCAGCAAAAGAGCGGAGCTTGCCGTTAAGGGCGGGCACCCCTGGGTATACGGAAGCGAAATCAAAAGCACAGAGGAGGGAATCTGTCCGGGGGACATTGTAAAGGTACTGTCCTCCAAGGGAAAATTCCTGGGGAGCGCTTTCTATAATCCCCATTCGAAGATTGCGCTTCGCATTTTTTCTGTCAATGCCAATGACCGCTTTGACAAACCGTTCTGGAAGCGCCGTATGGCATATGCAGTGGATTACCGCCTGCAGGTCATGCGGGAAGAGGATCGGGACTGCTGCCGTCTTGTATTCGGCGAAGCGGATCAGCTGCCGGGGCTGACTGTGGATCGGTTCGGTACGGTTCTTTCCGTCCAGATCCTTTCTCTGGGCATCGAACGCCGCCGGGATATGATTCTGGACTCCCTCATTGAAGTGCTGCGGGAGAGAGAACTTCCTGTTTCCTGCGTTTACCTCCGGAACGACGTCAAAATCCGCGAACTGGAGGGAATGGAAGAAGGAAAAGGGTTTTATGATTCTCCCCTGCTGGATGCATCGGAACGGAAGACGCTTTCGGAAATCCGGGAAAACGGCATCCTTTATGAAGTGGATGTGGAAAACGGACAGAAAACCGGTTTCTTCCTGGATCAGAAATTCAACCGTCTGGCTGCCGCATCAATCGCACGGGGACGTCACGTACTGGACTGCTTCACCCATACCGGTGCATTTGCACTGAATGCGGCCCGGGGCGGTGCTGCATCGGTGACCGCTGTCGATATATCCCAGGAAGCAGTGGATATGACCGCGCTCAATGCAGAGAAAAACGGACTGGACATCAAGGCCGTCAAAGCGGATGTCTTTGAGTACCTGACCGAGCTGGATCGGACGAAGAATCATGATTACGACTACATTATCCTGGACCCGCCGGCGTTTACCAAGTCCGGAAGTACCGTGCATGCTGCTTTCCGGGGTTACAAGGAAATCAATTACCGGGCAATGAAGATTCTCCCGAGAGGCGGATATCTGGCTACCTGCTCGTGCTCTCATTTCATGGGAGAGGAGCTATTCATCAAGATGCTGAAAGAAGCTGCTCATGATGCAGGCGTGACACTTCGTCTGATTGAAATGCGCCGCCAGTCCCCGGACCATCCGATCCTGATGACGGTACCGGAAACCTACTATCTGAAATTCTTCCTGTTCCAGATTATCTGAGACGGACGGGGCGCACCATAAACCAATTTACATTCCCCGAAGGCAGAGACTTTCGGGGATTTTGCTGAGCGGGAAAACCGCGGAAAGAAGGTACCATGATCATTGAAGCACCGTGCGGAAAAATGGAGGGAAGAGAAAAAGGAGATACACTGCAGTTTCTGGGAATTCCCTATGCCTGCCCGCCTGTGGGAAAACTGCGGTTTCGTCCCACCGTGCCGCTTCCTCCGTGGGAAGGCGTACGGGACTGCAGCAAACCGGGACATGCTGCGCCGCAGACAGCCGTGGCAGGGCTGGCGCAGCTGCCAAAAGATGAAAGAATGGATGAAGACTGCCTGTATCTGAATGTGACGGTGCCGAAGGGCTGCCGCTGCGCGCCGGTTCTTTTCTGGATTCACGGAGGGGCTTTCGTGAAGGGCTCCGGTATGCTCGGAATTCGTCCCGAATCCTTTACAAAGGAAGGCTTTGCGGTGGTGAGCTGCAATTACCGTCTGGGGGCACTGGGATTCCTGGATGTTTCCGGGCATTTGGGGGACAGCTACCGTCAGTCGGGAAACAGCGGTCTTCTCGATGTGATGCAGGCCCTGCGGTGGACGCAGGAAAATATTGCTTCTTTCGGCGGAGATCCGGATAATGTATCGATCATGGGACAGAGCGCGGGCGCCAAGCTTTGCGGAGCTCTTACGATTGCCAGGGAGGCAAAGGGCCTTTTCCGCCGGGCGGTTCTCTGCAGCGGTGCCGTGCAGTGCATCCGGAGTCAGCATACGGCGCAGCGTGTTGCAGAAAAGTTCTTTGAAAATGCAGGATTGACGGAAGGAGAAGAGGAAAAACTCCTGACAATGCCCTGGCAGGACATCCTTCACGCGCAGAAACCGTTTTTTGCAGGACTTAATCTTCATGCGGCGGGGCCGGTCTTTGACGGAGAAACCTTCGAGGGGGATGATGCGCTGGCGCTGCTTCGCCGAAGCGGAGACCGGAATATAGATCTCCTTCTCGGTACGAATCGGGATGAAATGGAACTGTACCGGCAGATATACGGGGTGAAAGAACTGACGCCGAAGCTGGCGGAGCGTCTGTTCGGAAATCGGGCGGCCATTGTGCAGAGAGCCTGCGAAAGGATTCCCCGGGGAGACCGTTTTGAGGAGAATCTGATTCATGTTCTGACAGAATATATTTATCGGGCAGGCACCGTGGGGATGGCGGAGGCGGCAGCTGCTGCGGGCCATACGGTCTATCTGTACCGTCTGGACTGGGACCGTCAGGCTTTTCGGGCATGCCATGCCTCGGAAACACAGTTTCTCATGGGAGTGGGAGTGGTCATCCGTGACGTGGATCATTCGCCGGAGCATGAGCGGCTGGCAGGAGCCATGCGGGGGGCCTTCTGTTCTTTCATGAAGACAGGCTGTCCCGAAGCAGAAGGACTTCCGCCGTGGCCCCGCTTTGAAGAGAAGGACCGGCAGATGATGATTTTTGATGCAGAAAGCCGTATCGCCGCGGCACCTCTGAAGGAAACGGACCCGGAGATGCCGTATGCGGTCTTTGAAATGAACTGATTTTTTTCTTTTCCGTCTGTCCGGGAGAGAAATGAATCAGGACAGGAGAAAATTTTTCTGTTATAATCCAATGTGATTATTATTGGAGGTGCATGATGAGAATTGACCGCGTAGATATTATCAGGGTTCTGAATCCTTTCCGGCATCCGTTCCGAACAAGCTTTACCTGCTTTGAAAACAGGGATGCACTGCTGGTTAAGGTATATTCCGAAGGGCTCGTCGGCTGGGGCGAATGCAAAGCCTTTTACGGACCGTTTTATAATCCGGAGGATAACGGGACGGTTCTTCACGTTTTGAGGGATATCATCATTCCCCGTATCCTGCATCAGGAAGTAGAAAGTCCGGAATCCTTCATGAAGAGCGTAGCCTTTATCCGGGGCAACCGTCTGGCGAAGGCCGCTCTGGAAAATGCACTGTGGGATCTGATGGTACAGCGCACGGGCAAATCTCTCAAGACACTGCTGGGCGGAACGCAGAAAGAAATCCGCGTAGGCGTTTCTCTGGGGATAGAAAAGGATATCACTGTACTGCTCCATGAAATCGAACATTATCTGGAGCTGGGCTATCACCGTACGAAGATCAAGATTCATCCCGGCAAGGACATTGATGTTATCCGGACGATTCGGAAGGAATTCGGAGACATTACTCTTACGGTAGATGCCAATTCGGCATATACACTGGAGGATACAGATCTTTTCCGGGCTATGGATGAATACGGTCTGCAGTACATCGAACAGCCTCTCGGAGAAGAGGACATTACGGACCATGCGATTCTGCAGAAAGCCATCAAGACACCGATCTGCCTGGATGAAAGCATTGTTTCCTACGAAGCCGCTGCTGCAGCGATCCGCCTGGGAAGCTGTAAAGTCATTAATATCAAATCAAGCCGCTGCGGCGGAATCTATGAAGGAAAGCGCATCCATGATCTCTGTCAGGCTCATGGTATTCCCGTATGGTGCGGCGGAATGACGGAATTGGGAATCGGACGGGCACAGAATGTGTCCTTTGCGAGCCTGCCGGGCTTTACGGAATTGGCTCATGATGTGGCAGCCGCAAGCCGGTATTTTGAAAAAGATATCACCGATCCCATGGTGGATATCACGGACCGCTGTACGATTGTGGTGCCTGATGAAGAAAACGGCATCGAATACCGTGTGGATGAAGCAGCTGTAGACCGCATGACTGCCGGACACTGGATTTACCGGTAATAAAAAAGACTGTATCCATGAAGGATACGGTCTTTTTTTGTGGAGATATTCATGCCGGTCCGGACTGTCAGATATTTTATGGCGTCCGGGGCGGGAAGCAAAGCTCGATGAGACGGCTCGGCCGGCCGGTGCGGGCCGTGAAATGCAGGCCCACCTCCCTGGCCAGATTCCGGTCCATGAGTTTCTGCAGGATGCGGTTCATGGTGCGGGGAGTGACGCCGGTCAGGTCTGCCAGTTCCGCGGAAGTAAAACGGCTGCGGTCCATGTCCCGGCAGGCGCGGTACAGAAGCATGAGAATACGTACACTGACGCCGGACAGCTGAGCCAGAGGGAGAAATTGATCCTGAATAGGAAGCAGGGGAACTTTCTGGGTCAGCCGGTCCCCCTGGGCCGGCGGTACGGGAAGAGAAAGACCGGGACCCATGAGGTAGGCCTGGTCGCCGCCGCGGAGGACAGCCCGGTCCAGCGCCCGCTCTGCATGGAGTTTGGCTTCCTCCGCAGAGGCACCGATGCCGAACCCGATGGAAAGTGTAAACGGGCCGTCAATGCGTATCCGGGCCAGCAGCGGAAGGTGATGATAGTCGGCGGTGGCCGTTTCCATCAGGGAACGGGTGGAAAAAAGAAGCCACCCCCACGGAGGCTGTTCGATGCAGGCGGATCCTGTTTCTCTGGCAAACTGCCAGATGAGCCGCGCTGCAGACAGACTGGCTTCCCCCAGGTCATAGCCGTGCTCGGCCGGATACTGGTCCTCCGGGACGGAAAGCCGCAGAGCGGCACAGGCAAGCGGTACGTCATGGCTTCGGCGAAGCTGATCGGACAGGATGAGCCGTTCTATGCCTGCACGGATATCCTCGAAAGACGGCTGGAGTACATAGACCGGAATCTGCCGGGCGGAGAGCATCTTCTCCACCTGATAAAATATGGTAATGCAGAAATCCGCTTCTCCCGTGCGGCAGAATTCGGCCAGGCGGTTCGTCTCTCTGGACAGGATTTCTTCGTTGTAGGCATGAACCGGGCAGAAATGCAGCTTGTACTGTTCGGGCGGAATGCCGATTTCGTGAAAGGCGAGGCGGAAGAGGTCTTCTCTCGGCCAGTCGGTGGCAATATGCATGGTCCGGCCGGCTACGGCAGCTCGAAACAGGAGCCGAAGAAGCGCAGAGGAAGAGCGGGGAATCGCTATCCACGGGATCGTCGGTACGATGGATTTGGCAGCAAAGCGCCGTGCCGTTTCTCCGAGGAAAAGGAATGCATCTGCCCGGTTCTGCTGCCCGGACAAAAGAGAAGGCAGTTCCAGCATGGAACTGTAATAAAAAGGAATACATTCTACATCGGGGAATTCCTTCCGGATGAAAGAAATCATTTCATTTATGATTTCCCGGGGGGCTACAAAACCGATTTTCATGGAATCACCTAATTTCGGACAGAATAAAGGTCTATTAAAGACATTTAATTTCCTTTATGATATACGAAATCACAATTTTAGTAAATGGCGGGTACAATCCTGCCGGCAAGGGAGCCACAGAGGACGGAAAGGTCCCTGTGGTTTTTGTGCAGTATGGGAGAATAGGAGGTTTTATTATGAGTTGGCTGAAAAAATTCCAATCGGAAAACCGATATTTGGTTTTCTTCTTCCTTTATGTAGGATTCTGTATTTCCTACATCGATCGTTCGGCGATCGGGCTGGCTTTGCCGTCTGTGTCAAAGGATTTCAATCTGGCCCCAACGGAAATGGGGGTCATTATCAGCGTATTCTTTATCGGTTATTCCATCATGCAGATACCGGGCGGGTGGTTTGCTGATAAATTCGGCTCAAAAACTGTCATTTGTGTAGCTTTGGCACTCTGGTCCGTATTTACCTTTACCACCGGTCATGCACAGACACTGTCCGGACTGCTGTTTCTCCGATTTGTATTCGGTCTCTGCGAAGGACCGTATGCCGGTTCCTGCTTCCGTGCATTGGCGGAATACTTCCCCCGTGAGGTACGTGCAAAGTATACCGGTTTCGTTCTTTCCTCGAACTATATCGGCAGTGCACTTGCACCGGTAGTGGTTGTACCGCTCATTCTGTGGTTCGGATGGCGCGGTATGTTCCAGATTCTGGGGCTCATCGGACTGGCTTATGTATTCCTTTATGTTACTCTGGTTAAAGCAAGAAGACCGGCAGAAGAAAAGAAAGAAGATAAGAAAAATCAGTCCAAATATTTCATTCAGCTGCTGAAAATGCCGCTGGTGTGGAAACTGATTCTCTGCGCTTTCTGTGTATCCTGCATCAATAAAGGCCTGGATGCGTGGATTCCGACCTATCTGATTGCCGAACGCGGCATTGATCTTAAGGCCGTCGGTTATCTGACGCCGATCCCGTTTATCGCATCGTTCATCTCCAGCGCTTCCTGCGGATGGATTATGGACAAGTTCTTTGACCACAGGGAAAAATATCTGATCGCACTGTCCGGTGCCGGTACGGCATTTTTCCTCTTCCTGATGTATCACGCAGAAACCATCGCTACCGTAGTGATTTTCCAGTGCGGTGTGTATTTCTTCAAGTCTACCATCATGGCTCTTACTGTCGGTCTGACGCTGAAAGTCGTTACCGGCGCCATTTCCGGTTCAGCATCTGCTTTGGTCAATATGGGCGGACAGGTTGCAGGTTTCCTGTCGCCGGCATTTATGGGCTATCTGGTTTATGCCTTCAATGGTTCCTTCAGTGCCGTCTTCTACTACCTTATTACAATGGGGGCTCTCTGTGCGGTATTTGCAATGACTATCCGCAGAAAGCCGGAAGAACAGGCCAATGCATAAATGATAAGGGCCGGCCCTGTATCCCTGAAGGGGCACAGGACCGGTCTTTATTTATACAATTAAGGGGGTTATAAAATGAAAGTCAATAAAGTTGTTTTACGCCGTATGCATCTGGATTTTAAAAAGCCGTTCCGCACAAGCTTCGGCCTTATCCAGAAGGATTTTTCCGTTATCGAACTGTACGATGAAGAAGGCAATGTAGGCCGCGGCGCGTGCTCTGCATTCCTGCGTCCGTGGTACAACGAAGAAACCACCATCGGTGCACTGTATGTGATTCAGAATTATCTTATTCCTGCATTGTTTGATATGGGCGATATCAAAAGCCCGGAGCATTTCTTTGATGAAACTTCATGGATTCGCCGGAACCGTATGGCCCGTGCGGCTGTGGACTGTGCTCTGTGGGAACTGTATTCCAAGGAATTGGGCATGCCGGAATATAAGGCACTCGGCGGCGTAAAGAATGAAATCGAAGCAGGGGTTTCCCTGGGCATTGAGGAAACGCCGGATAAGCTGCTTCACACGGTGGAAGAATATATGAAACAGGGCTACCGCCGGATCAAATGCAAGATTAAACCGGGCCGCGATATCAATTATCTCAGTGCTGTCCGCAAGGAATTCGGGGATATCATGCTTATGGCTGATGCCAACTCTGCCTATACGCTGGATGATATCAACCTGTTCAGGGAAATGGATGACCTGAATCTGCTCATGATTGAACAGCCGCTGGAATCGGACGACATCGTGGATCACCGCCATCTGCAGGAAGCCATCAAGACGCCGATTTGCCTGGATGAAAGCATTGTTTCTGTAGATGATGCCCGGAGAGCCATTGAACTGGGCAGCTGCAAGATTATCAATATCAAGGTAGCCCGTGTAGGCGGTCTTACAGAAGCCAAGAGAATTCAGCAGTATGCCGGCGAACACGGCGTATACTGCTGGTGCGGCGGCATGGTAGACGACGGTGTGGCGCGCGGCCATAATCTGGCTGTGGCAACACTGCCTTATTACCGCTATCCGAATGATATTCCCAGCAGCGACCGCTACTATGGCGTAGATATCGTTACGCCGTCCACTTATATCGACAGCAATGCCAAGGTTCGCCTGCCTGAACTTCCCGGAACAGGCTTTGAACTGAACCAGCAGGTAGTGGATGAACATACCATTGAAAAATGGGAGTATAACAAATGAAAACACCGGAAGAAATATTTCAGCTCATTGACCGGGCAAAACCGGCGATGATGGAAACCTGGAAGTCGCTGGTCAATCGGGACTGCGGCTCCGGAAATAAAGCCGGCGTAGACAGCGTGGGTCAGGATATCCGGCACTTCCTGGAACCGCTCGGCTTCAAAGTCCGCTTCCATGAATATGAAAAGGCCGGCAATATGCTGGTTGCCGAATACGGCGACATGACGAAACCTTTTGTCATCCTGACCGGACATATGGATACCGTTTTCGCAGACGGGACCGCAGCTGCCCGTCCCTTTGCCGTCAAAGACGGAAAGGTGACAGGTCCGGGCGTGCTGGATATGAAAGGCGGCATTGCCGTTATGCTTTATACGGTAAAGACCCTTCTGGAAAACGGATGGAACCGGTATCCCCTGAAGATCATTCTGGCGGGAGATGAAGAAGTAGGACACGGCTGGTCGGACGGAGCAAAGGATTATGTAGAGGAATCCCAAGGGGCTCTGATGGCCTTCAATTATGAAACCGGGTTCATTGATAACGGCATTGTACTGGAAAGAAAAGGCTGCGCGCAGTACCGCTTCGATTTCCACGGCGTGGGTGCTCATGCAGGAAATAATCCGGAAGACGGCCGAAGTGCCGTGAAGGAACTCTGCCATAAAGCTCTCGACATGGAAGCCCTTACAGATTTTGAAGAAGGCACTACGGTCAATGTCGGCGTGATTGCCGGCGGCACTGTGCCGAATGCGATTCCGGAAGATGCATGGTGCAGAGTGGATGTACGGTTTCGCACCATGGCCGGAATGGAACGGGTGGAAAAAGCTTTTCGGGAAATTGCAGACCGCGTGTACATTGACGGCGTAAAGACTGCCTGCCGCTGTGAAATCAAAGTGGGAGCCATGGAAAGACTGGCTTCTTCGGAAGAACTCTTTGAAAAAGCACAGAAAATTGCCGGGGAAGCAGGACTTCCGGAAATGAAGGCCATTGCGGTCGGCGGCGGAAGCGACTCTGCCTATACGACGGCAGCGGGAGTACCGACTCTGTGCGCCATGGGCGTTAAGGGACAGTTCAATCATACGGTAAGAGAATGGGCAGAGGAAAATTCTCTGACAGAACGGGCAAAGCTTTCGGCAGTGCTGCTTATGAAGCTGTAATAAGGAGGAATAACATGGACGCAAGAGAAAAAGCGTATCAGTGGGTAGATGAACATCGGGACGATATGATCAATCTTTGGAAAGATATGGTAACCATTGACTCTGGGATCGGTGTCAAGGAAGGCGGCATGGCTATGGGGGATCTCTGCGCAGGGATTCTGGAAAAGCTGGGATTCTCTATCCGCCGTGTATCCTATGAAAAATGCGGGGATACCATCATTGCCGAACGCGGCGACATGACGAAGCCTTTCGTGCTCCTTATGGGCCATATGGATACGGTATTCTTCAAGGGCGAACCGGAACGCCGTCCGTTCACCATCAAGGACGGCAAAGCTTACGGTCCGGGCGTACTGGACATGAAAGGCGGCGTGGCTATTCTTCTGTCTGCACTGCAGGCACTGGAAGCAGCCGGTGTATCCGATTTTCCTGTGAAAGTTATCCTGGATGCCGATGAAGAACCGGCACACTGCTTCTCCAATGCACCGGAAGTGATTCAGAAGGAAGCCGCCGGTGCGAAATGTGCTTTCAATTTTGAAACCGGTTTTACAGACGGCAGTCTTGTCGTACAGCGCAAGGGCTGCTGGCGCTTCTTCGTGGAAGTATACGGCCGCGGCTGCCATGTAGGAAACGATCCGGAAAACGGCCGGAGTGCAATTCTTGAAATGGCACACAAGATCATTGAAATCGAAAAGCTGACCGATTTCTCGAAGGAATACAATGTGAATGTCGGCACCATTGAAGGCGGCACCGTTGCCAATGCGGCACCGGCTTACTGCAAGGTGGAATGCGATTTCCGCTATACCCATCCGGAAGACCTGCCGGTACTCCGTCAGAAGGTGGCTGATGTCTGCGCGAAGACCTATGTGCCGGACACGACCACAAAGGTCTCGGACAATGTAGGCTTTGCGGTCATGCCCCGTCTGGAAGGCAATATGGCACTTCTCGCCGTTGCACAGGAAGTGGCGGAAGAAAGCGGATTTCCCAGACCGGAAGCACGGCTCTGCGGCGGCGGCAGTGATGCAGCCTATACCACAGCAGCAGGCGTTCCCACTCTCTGTGCCGTAGGCGTAGAAGGCGCACGCAACCATACTGTGGAGGAATGGGCTGATGTGGAAAGCCTTTTCCGCCGTGCCAAGCAGATGGCAGGTATCCTGCTGAAGGTAAGAGAAAAGGAAACAATCTGCTGATACACTGCCGGAACAGGTTTGTCTGACAGAAAAAGATGATAAAAAATCCCTCTTTGGTTCTGCTGTGGACCAAAGAGGGATTTTTATATTGTCAGTTTACTTTTTAAAAAGCAAAAAAATGCTTCCGTCATAAGGTCAGAACCTTACAAAGGAAGCTTTGCAGAATCGGTGAGGCAGGAAATGTTTTTCCCGTTTGAATTATTTTGATGCGGCTTCTCTTTCCTTCAGATAATCCTTCAGGTTGAGGACACGGGTGGCCGTCCAGTTTCCGTTTACGTCTTTTTCAAGCTGGACCTGCCAGGTGAAATCCTTATCGAGCTTTTTGTCATGGAGCCGGATGCTGACGACGGCTTTGCCGTCCTTTTCTTCCACATTCAGGATGTCGGTAAGCATCAGCGCTTCGGAGCCGATGTATGCGGTAATTTTTTTCGCCGGCTCATCGAAGAAGGATTTTTCTGTTTCGGTACCCCGGAATTTTCTTTCCGTGTACTGTTCCAGAGCTCCTACGGCTTCTTTTTTCAGCCCTTTCAGGAGAGCGGCGGCAATGCGGTGGTCGGGTTTTCCGTCTTCCCGGAGGTAGTCGGCAATATCATCTACAGCATATCCGTAAACCTTGTCCATATCGACTCTTTCCCGGAAGAGCTGATAATCCTTCTTTTGGACAGCCTGCTGGATTTCTCCGGCGGCATAGGCGGGCGTCTTTTCCCAGTACAGGAAGTACCAGCCGGCAGCGCCGAGAAGAATGGCGGCGAGGAGAGCAATTATTTTTTTGATCATAGGAGCTCCTTTCTTAATGGTTTTATTATACCAAAAGGAAAGACACACTAAAAGCAGAGGGATCTCCTCTGCTTTACAGTCTGCGGGCGGAATTTATTCTCCTGTATCAAAGAGCGCTTTCTGCTGGGTAAATTCCAGCATGCCGTAGATGCCGCCTTCCCGGCCGATACCGCTTTCCTTGTAGCCGCCAAAGGGAGCAGCGCAGTCTCTGGGGCTGGCATTGATGTATACATTGCCGGACTGGATGCGGCGGGCAATTTCCACAGACTTATCCTTCGGCCCGTAGACGCCGGCATTCAGGCCGTAGCGGGTGTCATTGGCAATGGCAACGGCTTCATCTTCGTTTTCATAGGCAATGACGCACAGGACCGGCCCGAAAATTTCATCCTGCGCAATGGACATGGTATTCTTCACGTCCGTAAAGATAACGGGCGGGATATAGTAGCCGCAGTCCGGTGCGGGCGGAAGACCTCCCGCAAGGAATTTGGCCCCCTCATCGGCACCTTCCCGGATATAGCCCAGGATCTTTTCGTACTGCGCCATGGAAGCGACCGGTCCGAGCTTTACGTTCGGGTCGGTGGGATCGCCTGTGGTATATTCCTTTGCAATTCTGACGAGCTGCTTCTCAATGATTTCCTTTTCCTCTTTCGGGATGAGCAGGCGGGAAAAGGCGGTGCAGGTCTGTCCGGAATTCAGGAAAATGGAATTGAAGCAGAGATGAATCGGTTCCGTATAGTCATGGTCTTCCTTTTTCAGGATGACATAGGGGGATTTTCCGCCCAGCTCCAGGGAAATATGCTTTACGCTTTCCAGTGCTTTCTGTCCTACCCGGATGCCGCCGGAAGTGGAGCCGGTGAAGGAAATCATGCCCACGAGCGGATGGACGGAAAGGGCATTGCCTACTTCGCCGCCGCGGCCGGAAACAAGGTTGAAGACGCCTTTCGGGAAACCGGCCTGATCAAAGGCTTCTGCCAGGAAGTAGGCGGAAATAGGCGTATGCTGACTGGGTTTCAGGACGACCGTATTGCCCATGAGCAGCGCGGGAACGATTTTCTGGATGACCTGCCCCAGCGGATAGTTCCAGGGAGTGATGCAGCCGATGACGCCGATCGGTTCCCGGTACACTGTGGAGGCAGCGGTCTTTTCGATGAGAGGTACTTCCGGTGCCAGGTCGATATAATTTCTTGTGCGGGTATACTGATATTCCACCTGCGATGTTTTGGTGAAGGAACGGGGAGAGCCCAATTCCTTAATGATGATATCAATGAGCGCCTCTTCCTGTGAGCGGAAGATTTCCAGGAATTTTTCCATGAGCCGGATGCGTTCCGGAAGCGGCAGAGCAGCCCAGGCAGGGAAAGCCCGGTGGGCGGCGCGGACGGCTTTGTCCACATCCTCTGCATTTCCCCGGGGAACCCGGGCGAATATTTTTTCAGTGGCGGGGTTCTCTACGTCGATAAAGGCACCGGAAGATCCGGAAACCCATTCCCCGTCAATATAGAGCTTTTCGTAATCCATGAGAAAACCTCCTTTTTCGGAAATGAAAGCGGAACACCGATCCGCCGGGCGGATTGGTCTGTTTTTATTATATTCTTTTCCGTTCGCGTATAAAAGGAGCCGTTCCGGGCTGTTTTTCTTTCCGGTTCAGAGAAGCGGAATTTCCTGAAATCTGAAAGGTACAGCGGCAGAGAGGGGCGGTTCATCCCTTATGATATAATGAGGGAGTATAAGTTTCCCTGAAATTTAATTTACAGGAGGTTATATGGGTTTACTGGATGAAACCTTGAATCATATTGAGCCCTTGAACAGGGAGGTTATGGAAGAGGCGGCCGGACGCTGGAAGAACCTGTACCTGGGGATGGGCGATCTGGGACAGCTGGAAGAAATGGCGGTCCGCTTTTCCGGGGTAACGGGAGAAGTCATTCCCGATATTCCCAAATCGGTCATGGTGGTAGCCTGTGCCGATCACGGCGTCTATAAGCAGGGCGTATCTGCTTACCCGCAGTCCACCACGGTAGGGATGACGAAATCCTATGTGGAAGTGAAAGGCGCCTCTGCCAATGCCATGGCGTATTATGCCGGGCAGGATATGGTCGTAGTCGATATGGGAATCAATGCGGACATGAGCAGCGTGAAAGGGCTCCTGGACCGCAAGATTGCCTGGGGGACAAAGGATATTTCCGAAGGACCGGCAATGACGCGGGCGGAAGCTATCCGTTCCGTGGAAGCGGGCATTGAAATTGCCCGGGAAAAAGTAAAGGAAGGCGTCAGGCTCTTTACCATCGGAGAAATGGGGATTGCCAATACCACTTCCTCTGCGTGCATTCTGGGCGCATTCAATCACTGGAATGCGGCGGAAGTCACGGGAAGGGGTACAAATATCTCCGATGAACGGCTCCTTCATAAAGTGGAAGTGGTGCAGAAGGCACTGGACATCAACCGGCCCGATCCGGAGGACGGTCTGGATGTACTGGCCAAGGTGGGCGGCTTTGAATTCGGCTGCATGACCGGTGTCATCCTGGGAGCCGCTGCTCATCATGCCATGACCGTCATTGACGGCTTCAACAGTACGGCTGCGGCATTTATTGCGAAGAAGCTTTGCCCGGAATCGGTGGAATATCTTCTGGGCTCCCATTTGTCTCTGGAGCAGGCACACCGGAAATCGCTGGAGGCGATCGGACTCAAGAGCTATATTGATATGGACTTCCGTCTGGGAGAATCCATCGGGGCATCGATTCAGGTAAAGATGCTCGATATGGCGCTTGCCGTATATAAAGAATGTGTGACCAGGGAAGAAGCGGGGGTGTAAGGATGAGTTCTATTCCGAAACTGAATCAGAAAATCATGGAAGAATGTCAGCTGTATGTGGACAATCTGATCAAACCGATCCATTCTCTGGGACAGCTGGAAAATTTTGCCGTCCATATTGCAGGGGTTACGGGCGAAAAAAAGCCTTCTCACCTGGAAAAGGCAATCGTTATTTTTGCAGGTGATACCGCGGTGGACGGAGAGAATAAAACACAGGGGAATCTGTCTCATGCAGAGGCCAAGCTTGTTGCGCAGGGAGGAGCTCCGGTGAATGTCCTGGCCCGCCAGCTGGGAGCACCGGTATACCTGATTGATGTGGGTCTGCAGAAAAATACGTCCGATATCGAAGGCGTGCTGTCCCAGAAAGTCGTTCACGGCACACATCAGGGACATCCTGCCATGGAGGATGAAGCCGTGCAGGGCGCCATTGCTGTCGGAATGTCTGTAGCCAAGACACTGGCGTCACAGGGAATCAAGGCGGCTGCCGTGGGAAATATCGGAGAAAGAGCGATGCTTTCCGCTCTGGCAGTGACGACGGCCATTCTCAAGGAAGATCTGCAGAAGGCCAGCGTATCCGGCGGATACCGGCTGCATCTGACCGATGTGGGGGGCTTTGCGGAAGATCCCATCGGGAACCTGGCGCAGGTCGGCTCAGCGGAAATTGCGGCGATTTTCGGCTTCATCGTGGAAGCTGCCCGCCTTTCCATGATTACCGTGTTTGACAATGCGGTTACCGGTGCGGCGGCACTGGCTGCGGTGACGGTATATCCGGAAATCCGGGATTATATTTATCCTTCCGCTGCCTATGAGGAGCCGGTTCATCAGATGCAGCTGAAAAAACTGGGAATGAAAGCTTTCCTTCACTATGATTTCACGGAAGCGGAAGGCTTCGGCGCTGCGATGGGGCTTTCGCTCCTGGATGCATCTATTGATATGCTGAATCAGATGAAAACCTTCGGCACGGCACAGGTGGATGTAGCGGAGGACGGGCCGGGAAAAGGCCGGCAGAGAGAAGAGGTCAGATAAATGAATCATCGGAAAGCGGTTTTTCTCAAATGCTACGGAGTGCTGACTCCGGATATGATGGTAGGCGGACTGATCGATATGGGCGTACCCCCGGTTTATTTTTCCTCCTGCCTGAAAGAAGCGGGCCGGACGGAGACCTTTATCGAACAGGCCAATCCGAAGGCACAGATATCGGCTCACTATTTCCGGATTCCCAAAGCGGAAGGCAGTTTCCGGTCCAAAGAAGACCTGCTCCGTCTGTGGCAGTCCCTTACGGAGAAAAAGCAGAATGACTGGACGGAAAAGGGAATAAAGGTCTTTTCCGTTCTCTTTGCGGCCCTGCCGGAGGGAAAGGAGCCGGGAGATTATGGAATCGGCGGAGAAGATGTGCTTTCTCTTTACCTTTTCCTGGCTGCTCTGGATTATCTGGATGCAGAGATTTTCTTTACCGTACCCTTTGAGAAGGGGGAAGGAAGTACACTGCCGGGGAAACTTTCCGCAGAGATTCTGCAGGATGCGGTATCCACGCAGGGAAATCCCGTTCCCGCCGACGGCATAGCCCCCTTTGCGGCGGCAATGCTGGAAGGCCTCTCTGAGGAGTTCCTGCCCATGGACGGCCGTTTCCTTGTGGATAAGACGGCTTACGGCAGTGCCAGTGTGGAAAAGCCTGACGGCGAGAATACCGCCGCAGAATATCTGGGGTATTTCCATGAAAAGGAAACCTCCATACTGGGAAAGCGGATCCGGATTTTCGGGGAAGATACGGATCTGTTCTGAAAACAGAAAATATAGGCAGAAAGACAGCCCTTTCCTGCATTCCTGCGGGAAGGGGCTTTTTCCTTTCGGGGAACGTTTCCTGATCGGCAAACCGGGACGGAAAAGAATTTGCAAAAAGTTGAAAAAAGGGGTTGCGCAATTCAGGAAAGTAGGCTATAATTACTTTCGTTGTGAAACGACATCACAGCTTTTGAAAAACAGCAAAAATAATTTGTTGACAGGATAAAGCAAATGTGATAAAATTCTAATCACGACATCACGAGTCAAGAAAACAATTTCAAATTGAGACTTGACAAATGATAAAGTAATGATATAATAATTATCGTTACGATATGCGGAAGTAGCTCAGTGGTAGAGCACAACCTTGCCAAGG
>ULUY01037939.1_pt1 | contig 44223 bp, 43 predicted proteins | sample 1959031 | NCBI WGS metagenome assembly ULUY01 (sample SAMEA4835774, study PRJEB28245) | human gut metagenome | biome: gut microbiome; material: fecal sample | place: Denmark | collected 2008
AGCGGCCTGGGAGGATAGGAAGCTGCTGATTAAGAGAAAAGGCACCTGAAGAAATTCAGGTGCCTTTTCATTTATGGATGGGAACGCATCCGGGACTTCCGGGTGCGTTTTTAATGTGTGAAAAAAGAAATATTCTATCATGTGTACTGAAAAGGAATTTTATTGCCTGATTTGGGATGCCCGATGCGGCTAAATGCCTGGAAGGGAATACAGGCGCGGGGACAGAATAACCGCATATTTCCATAAAAGACAGCGACCGTATGGACATGTAAAGCCGGATGAGAGATAGGAAGATCCCAGCCGGAAAGCTCTGTGTTTCTTATACTTTCTCTCTAAATAAGAAGGTGGTGTTTGGTCTGTACAGAGGAAGTGGTCGGAACATACCCGAAGAAAGCAGGGGCTTTTTTATTATTTTGACAGCATATTGGAGCGGTATAAGATAAACAGGGGAAAGGAGGAGTACTTTATCCGGGAAACTGGAGAAATGAACAGGGAAATGGTACAGAAATTAAATAAGGATATTACTTTCAGAAAATGAATTGTAATCCTTTTATATCGGAACGGAAAAGGATAAGATGATCGGCGGGGCATTGCTGAAGAGAAATAAAAACAGGAACTAAAGCATGGTTCAGTTCCTGCGGAGAAAATATGGAATTATATTTGAAAAATATGTCAGGATTGACAGGAGGCGGATTTCGTCTTATTCAGGTCAGTTTTAATGAATTCAGCCAATGTTTCCGCTATAGCATCTTCTTCAAAAAGAATATGGTTTACTCCGGCATCTTCCAGGAGAGGCCGGTCCTGGAAGAAACGGGTACGGGCATAAATGGTCAGATCGGGGTTCAGATGCTTTGCTGCAATCGCTGCTTCCGCTGCCGCTGCAGCAGATGGAACGGTGATGATGAAAAGAGCAGACTGCTGTACACCGGCGGCTTTCAAAATATCTTCCCTGGTGATATCCCCGTAGACGGCGGGGATTTTTTGCCGTTCAAGCAAGGTAATTGTGTCCAGATTCATATCCAGAATAATGGGATCAAAGCCGCAGGAGGAAACAGCTTTTGCCGCAGCCTGCCCGGCAGGACCGTATCCGGCAATGAGTGCGGACTGTTTTGGCCGGGGAAGCTGATGGGCCTGGCGGGCAGTTTCTTCCTGTCTGGTTTTGTCAATTTTCTTTGCCCGATCATTTAAAAGTTTCCACAGAGAGGGAATATGGGATGTTCGGGAAAGTGCTGAAGGAACTGCCTTCATGAGAAACGGATTCAGAGCAATGGATATCAGTGCGCTGATGATAAGTACGCTGTAGATGTCCTGAGAGATAAGACCGAGGCTCAGACCTGCCTGTGCAAGGATGAAGGAAAATTCGCCCACCTGTGCAAGCCCGGCAGCAACGGTAAAGGAGGTTTCTGCTGTTCCTCCCAAAAGAGTGATAATACCGACAGTAGAAAGCGGTTTTACAATCAGGACGATGAAAAGAGAAAGGATAACGATTCCCGGCTGTTCTGCCAAAAAGGATGGCTGAAACAGCATGCCGACAGACAGAAAGAACAGGACGGAAAAAGCATCCCGAAAAGGGAGCAGCTGTGTGCCTGCCTGATGGCTTACTTTGCTTTTTCCGATGACCATACCGCCCAGAAAGGCACCCAGTGCAAAAGATGCATCGAAAATATATGCAGCAGCCAGAGCAGTGAGAAATGCTACGGAGAGAATGGTGAGGGTAAAGAGCTCATGGGATTTTGTACGTATAATGCGTTTCAGTACCCAGGGCATGATGCGGCTTCCGATGATCATGACGAGAATCCAGAGGGCAGTCAGCTTCAGTCCGGCTGCAAAGACAGCCCACAGAAGGGAGCCGGCAGAGAAATTTTCTCCCGATGCTAGGGAAGGACCGATGGCAGGGAGAAGAACCAGCATAAGTACGGTAAAAATATCTTCCACAACAAGCCATCCTACCGCAACGGTGCCTGCATGGGTCTCCAGCCGATGGTTATCGGTGAGCACCCGGAGCAGGACAACCGTACTGGCTACGGACAGACCCAGCCCAAGAAATATTCCTTCGGAGAAGGAGTAGCCCAAAGCTGCTGCAGCAAGTATGCCAAAGAGCGTTGCTGCTGCGGCCTGAACCAATGCGCCGGGAACCGCAATACCTTTCACCGCCATGAGATCATCGGTGTGGAAATGAAGTCCCACGCCGAACATAAGAAGAATAATGCCTGCTTCCGCCAGATTGTTGGCCAGATCGGCATCGGCTACAAATCCGGGAGTAAGCGGACCGATCAGAAATCCTGCAGCGAGATAACCTACAATAGGGGACAGGCGCACCTGTTGAGCCAGATAACCGAAAAACAGCGCCAGTCCGAATCCAACCGCGAGAATTTCCAGCAGATGATAGCTGTGCATAAGCCCTCCTTTATATCGATAGTAATAAATATATAATTTATTATAAAGGATAAAGAGAAATTTTCCAAGAGGGGAGAAGTTTCCGAAAAAAGACGAAAAAACACCTCTGCCGGCTTTTGTCTGCAGAGGTGTTTTTTATTTTCTGTTCATAAAGAAAGAGAGGGTGTTGCGCAGTCCGTCTTTCAGATCATAGGAAGGAGCCCAGTCCAGGATTCTTTTGATTTTCCCGTTGGCCAGGGAGGATCGGTGAATATCTCCCGTGCGTGCTTCGGCGTGGATGATGTAAGAGTCATCATAACCGGCCAGGCTCACCATTTCCTGAGCGAGACAGTTCAGAGAGGTTTCTGTTTCTGTGGATACGTTCATGACTTCTCCATCCCCCTGAGTCAATGCTTTAACATTGGCAGAGACTATATCATGAACAGAGATGAAGTCTCTTGTCTGTGATCCGTCACCGAAAATAGTAATGGGCTTTCCTTCGGAAAGGGCTTTGGCGAAGATATAAATGACGCCTCCTTCACCGTGGGCACCCTGGCGGGGGCCGTATACATTGCTGTACCGAAGAATCGTATAGGATAAACCGTATATTTTCTTATATAACTGGAGATATTTCTCTGTCATCCACTTTGTAAGGCCGTAAAAGGATTCCGGCGCGGGAATTTCATCCTCTTTCAGGGGAAGCGCCGGATTTTCTCCGTAGACTGCAGCGGAAGAGGAGAAAATGATCTTCTTTACGCCGTAGGTACGGGCACACTCCAGGATATTAAGGAGACCCATGATATTTTCATCTGCATCATAGGCAGGATTCTTTATGGAAACAGGAACCAGTGTCTGTGCGGCTTCATGATAAATAACATCAAAATGATTTTCAGCAAAGACAGAGGAAAGGTCTTCCCTGATATCTTTTTCAATAAAATGAGCGCCGGCAGGGATAAACTCTCTTGTCCCTGAAGACAGGTTATCAATAATCATTACTTTATGTCCCTGCAATAACAGGGCATCTGCCAAATGTGATCCGATAAAACCGGCGCCGCCGGTAATTAGAATATGCAATATAACCCTCCAAACTCAGAAATAAAATATTAATCCATATGGAATCGATATCCGGCACCCCAGACAGTTTCGATCTGTTCATAGGGACGGCCTGCAGCAGCTTTTAATTTATCTCTGAGTCGGTTGATATGGACTGTAACAGTAGCAGATTCTCCAATGGGATCAAGGCTCCAGATTTTTTCGAAAAGCTGTTCCTTGGAAAATACTTCATTCGGATGTTTGGCAAGGAAATAGAGAAGATCAAATTCACGGCCGGTCAGGGGAACTTCTTTGCCGCCGTAAATGACCTGACGGGCTTTGGGACGGATCGTAAGTCCGTCAATGGTGATTCCTTTCTCCTGCGTTCCGGTCTTGGATTCCTTATCAAGAAGCCGTTTATGCGTAGCCAGCTGGGCCTTCAGGTGTGCAACCAGAACCGTACCGCGGAAGGGTTTTACAAGATAATCATCGGCACCCAATCCCAGACCTCTTACGATATCGGCATCTTCCGTCCGGGCGGTGGCAAAAATAATCGGAACATCCGTTTTCTCCCGGATTTTGCGGCAAAGAGAAAATCCATCTTCTCCGGGAAGCATTACATCCAGAATAATGGCATCGATTTCATGCTTCTCCATGATTTTCATGGCAGTGGCTCCGTCAGCAGCTACATAGGGCGTATAGCCGGAGCCCTCTAAAAAATCTCTTTCCATTTCTGCAATTTTAGGTTCATCTTCCACTACTAATATGTTTGTCATGATCATAAACTCCCTTCAGATAATGGGATATCAAAGATTAACTTCAGCCCTCTTTCGGAAGAGGCTCTGTAATGCCCATGGTGAGCGGTGACAATTTCAGAAACAATGGCAAGTCCCAGACCGCTGCCGTTGCTTGTTTTTGAACGGGCTTCGTCCGTTCGATAGAAGGCTTCGAAAATATGGGACAGTTTTTCCTTCGGGACACCCGGTCCGTCATCCTCATAGGTGAAGACTGCATATTTTCCGTTTCTGCGGATGGAAATAAGGATTTCGGAAGATTCTTTATTTCTGTATTTTATCGTATTGGCCAGAAGATTGGAGAGAATCCGCTGGAATTCTCTTTCATCCAGCAAAGCAATCACCGAATTATCTGTATCAAAATGAACAGAAACCTGTTTGGATTTCAGATACTGCCGGTCTTCATGAATAAAATTTTTTACCGCAGAGGAAAAATTGGTCGGCTTCGGATGACAAGTGATGCGGCTTGAAGACAATTTGTTATAAAGAGAAAGCTCATTGATAAGTTTGGATAAATCGTCGGCACAGGAAGCAATAGCTCCCAGGTACTCCGCGCGTTTCTCCGGTGTCTTTCCCATTCCCAGCTGCAGCGCCTCAGTATATCCCATAATAGCTGTAAGCGGTGTGCGCAGATCATGGGCAATACCGGAAAAAAGGATTTCCCGGCTGGTTGTTGCATGAGCCGTAGCGGCGATAGAATCTTTCAAATAGGACTGCATGGTTCGGAATGTACTGCAAAGCTCGCCCATTTCATCATTGCTGTGGTAATCTACCACGGCGCTGTAATTTCCGTATTGAATGGCCTGGGCTGCCAGTGCAAGCTGCTGCAGCGGGGTAAAGATTTTTTTTCGCGTTCTTTTATAGAAGCAGTAATTCAGTGCAGCGCTCAGAAGGAGAAGAAGCAGCATAGCAGCGGTATAAGCCACGTAAATCTCTTCCGATATGGGGTCCTGTCCGTGTGAAATATACAGGAAAAGGGCTGACATGATAAGAAGAGAAAGAAGAATGGGAATTACGATAAAAGCCATTGGAGCGTTGAGGAGAATGTAGCGCAGCTTATTTCTCTTCAGTATATTCTCGATAGGCGGAGCCGGATCGAATTCATGTTCCCGGTTCATCAGCATATACCTTCTTTATTTTGAATTGAACTCCAGATCGAGCTCGACAGGACAGTGGTCGCTGCCTAGAATATCCGAATGAATCGAAGCACCCCGGATATTTTTTTCCAGGGATTTGGAGACGAGGAAGTAATCAATTCTCCATCCGATATTCCGTTCCCTGGATTTGGCAAAATAACTCCACCAGGAATAGGCATCTTTTTTATCCGGATAAAGATAACGGAAAGAATCTGTAAAATCTTTTGAAAGGAGAGCAGATAACTTTTCTCTTTCCTCATCTGTAAACCCGGCGTTCTTATGATTGGAGGCAGGATTGGCAAGATCAATTTCCTGATGAGCTACATTCAGGTCTCCGCAGAGGACTATCGGTTTTTTCTCGGAAAGCTTTTTTAAATAATCTGCAAAATCGGTTTCCCACTTCATGCGGTAATCCAAACGGGTAAGACCGCGCTGACTGTTTGGCGTATAGCAGGTAACAAGGTAGTGATTTTCGAATTCTGCCGTAATGAGACGGCCTTCCTGATCATGCTCCGGAATCCCCATCCCGCAGGCAACGGAAATCGGTTCTTTTTTGGTGAATAGGGCTGTTCCGCTGTATCCTTTTTTTACGGCGCTGTTCCAGTATTGGTAATAGCCTGGAAGATCCAGCTCAATCTGATCGGGCTGGAGTTTTGTTTCCTGGAGACAGAAACAGTCTGCATCGAGAGAGGCAAAGGCACCGGCAAATCCCTTTTTGAGACAGGCCCGAAGGCCATTCACATTCCAGGAAATATATTTCAGCTGAGTCATACAACCTCCTTTATAGGAAACGCCCTTTGAATCATTGCTTTTGATTCTCCAGTATCTTAATACAAAGTATAAATAAAAATAATCGGAAATCTTTTCTTATTATACAACATGTCGGAAGTTTTATAAGAAACGGGAGGGGATTTTTCATTCTTTATATGAAGTTATTAGAAATAAGTACAGTATACTGTAAAATTTTAAACTATTTATAAAATACAGAAAAATACGGAGAAAATGAAATTCAGCTTTCCGGGGGATACGCTGTTGGTATGATATAATGAAAATGATTCATAAGCAGGAAATTAGGAAAATTATGGTGGTTATGAGTATTGACATTGGAGGCAGTTATGAAAAAAGTTGTAGTTACTGTAATCGGTGAAGACCGTGTCGGTATCGTAGCGGGAGTATCCGGGGAACTGGCAAAGGAAAATATGAATATTCTGGATATCTCACAGACGATTCTTGATGATATTTTTCATATGGTTCTGGTCTGCGATATGGAAAATGCCGCAGATTCCCTTCAGAAAATTCAGAAGGTTATGGCAGCGCTGGGAGAAAAGCTGGGCGTGGATATCCGTGTGCAGCTGGCCGATATATTCTATGCCATGCATCGAATCAAATAAGGAGGCACTATGCTTGATATTGAGGAAATTTTAGCGACAGAGCGCATGTTTGACCAGAATAAGCTGGATGTCCGTACGGTAACCATGGGGATTTCTCTTCTGGGATGTGTCAGCTCCGATGAAAAGACGCTTTGTAAAAATATCTATGATACAATCTGCAGGAAAGCGGAGCATCTGACACAGGTGACGCATGATATTTCCAAGGAATACGGTGTGCCGATCATCAACCGCCGGATTTCCGTTACGCCGATTTCATTGATTGCAGGGGGGCTTTCCGTTTCTTCCTATGTACCGATTGCGGAAACTCTGCAGAAGGCGGCTGACGCGGTGGGGGTTGATATTCTGGGAGGATTTTCTGCACTGGTTGACCGGGATATGACGGTGTCGGATAAGATTCTGATTGATTCCATTCCGGAAGCGCTGGCCTCTACAAGGAGTGTCTGCTCCTCTGTGGCCGTAGGCTCCACCAAAGCGGGAATCAATATGAATGCTGTTAAAAGAATGGGGGAAATTGTCAAGGAAACGGCAGAGCTTACCAAGGACAATGATGCATACGGCTGCACCAAACTGGTGGAATTCTGCAATGCTGTAGAAGACAATCCTTTTATGGCCGGCGCTTTTCATGGAATCACGCAGGGCGACACAGCGATTCATGTCGGCGTTTCCGGGCCCGGTGTGGTGAAGCGTGCGCTGGAGGAGGTCAAGGGAGCACCCTTTGAAGTTGTTGCAAAAACAATCAAGAATACCGCATTCATGATTACCCGCGTGGGACAAATGGTTGCGGAAGCGGCATCTGAGCGGCTGCATGCTCCGTTCGGCATCGTGGATTTGTCTCTGGCACCGACCTCTGCTGTAGGGGACAGTGTGGCACAGGTCCTGGAAGAAATGGGGCTGGAGAGCTGCGGCGGACCCGGGACGACAGCGGCTTTGGCATTGCTGAATGATGCTGTGAAAAAAGGCGGTTTGATGGCATCTTCCTCTGTAGGCGGTCTGTCAGGGGCGTTTATTCCGGTTTCCGAGGATTTAGGGATGATCGAGGCTGTGCAGAAAGGCAGCCTTCATCTGGAAAAACTGGAAGCAATGACTTGTGTCTGCTCTGTCGGTCTGGATATGATTGCTGTGCCGGGGGATACGACGGCTTCTACCATCTCCGCTATTCTTGCAGATGAAGCCGCTATCGGAATGATTAATAACAAAACCACGGCGACCCGTTTAATTCCTGTGCCGGGAAGCAAACCCGGTGATATGGTACAGTTCGGCGGACTTATGGGATATGCGCCGGTTATGGAAATCAGCAAATTCAAAGCAGATGAATTTGTAGCGAGAGGCGGAAAGATTCCTGCACCGCTCCGGTCTCTCACGAATTGAACAACAATAAAATTTATTATTCGGAGGGGCTTCCTTCGGACGGATAATGAGATTCATTGTCTGTCCGGGGAAGCTCTTCCTGTTTATGCAGGCATTTATTCTTGTAAATATTCGGATGCTTTTCGGAATTTTTCTGATGAAACTATGAGCAAAGCATCGGAATTTGGAACGGACAGATTTTTTCGTGATGCTGACTGCAGATGTCCTGACGGACAGGAAATTTTCCTTCGAATAAAGTAAATTTCTAATATCGGGATGATAAATCTTGTGATAAAATAATACAGTTACGTTTGTATTATTTTTATTCTATACATTATGGGTATAAGCATGAAGAATCGACCGAAATTAACGAATGAGGAAAGATCAAAAGATATTTCCGAAACAAAAGGCCGCGGGCACTGGAAAATCTGGTGGAGCATTGCGACACTCGTTCCTTTTTGCTGTGCCTTCTTCCTTTCCTGGTACTTCGGTGCACCGGGCGGATGGGAGCCGTTTTCGCAGGTTAAGGTATTTCTCCTGTTTCTGCAGGTGGGATTTGTTACCGCCTATTTTATCAGGCATAATCTGAAACGGGCAGCCGTACATCTGTGGCTGACGGTCTTTTTCCTGTGGGGCCTGTCGCTGATTGTGCCGTATCTGTCGACGCAGACAGATGTGATACTGGATATGTCCGATGTGTCAGGTGAGCTTTCCACACCGCTGTACCTGTTCATTTCCTGTCTGTCTGCAGCCTGGCTGCTGCCGGGGAAATGGAGAATGGTTGCCCGGATTGCCTGTGCGCTGCTGATTGTGGTATATGTACTGATTCAGTTTACTTATATCGGGTACTATATCATTACCCATTCTCTGATTTCCATCAATATGCTGCTGGCGTTGGCGCAGACGAATCTGGCAGAGACAAAGGCTTATATTGAGGTCAATATTCCTTATGCGGAAATCGGGCTGGGGGTAACAGCCGTTCTGATTCTGGCCTGGCTGGTATTCCATACAAGCCGTTTTTCCTTCAACCGGACGACCAATGTATCCAGGAAGACCTGGTTCGGAATGCTTGGGCTTTTTCTGGTCAATGTGGGACTCTGCTCTTTATCGGTAGGCTCCACCCGGCTGGCGCATGTGTATTATGAAACATACAAGACACTGCAAAGCTTTGCGGAATTCCAGAATATGGTAGAGCGGAGAAAGCATATGCGGATTATGGACCCGACTGTAGTAGAACAGCTGAAATCCGCACCGGATGGAATTTATGTGCTGGTCATCGGGGAGTCGCTGAATCGCGACCACATGAATGTGTACGGATACTCCCGTCCGACTACGCCGTTTCAGACACAGGCAGTGCTGGATTCGCATTATGTATTTTTTAACCATGGTTATTCCTGCTATACGCAGACTGTACAGGTATTGACAGAAGCACTGACCGAGAAAAACCAGTACAATGATATCGATCTTTCTGAGGCTTATTCCATTATTGATCTGGCCCGTGAGGCGGGATTCCGGACGACCTGGATTTCCAATCAGTCCCGGTTCGGTGTGTGGGATACACCGATCGGCGCCATCGGATCGGCCTGTGATGATCAGTACTGGGTCAATCAGTACATCGGTACCGATGTTATCACGAAGGATTACGACACGGCTCTGGTTCCGTACCTGAGAAAAGTGGATCCGAATAACCGGCGTCAGCTGATTGTAGTGCATCTGATGGGGAGTCATGTCAGCTATTGGGACAGATACCCGAGTGAATTTTATCACTGGCCTACAGATACTTCCCAGGCCCGGTCTACTTCCCAGGTAATGATCGATGAATATGACAATTCTGTCCTTTTCAATGACTATGTGCTGGAAAGCATCATGAATGAGGCGGTGAATTACCTGAACGCCGACGGGGTACTCTACTTCTCGGATCACGGGGAACAGGTCACGGAACGGCCCGGACATAATGCGGATCAGTTTGATTACACCATGGTTCATATTCCGTTCTGGTTCTACCTGTCTGACCGGTATCAGGCACTGAATCCTGACAAGGTGAAAATCATGGAAGAACGAAGAAATATGCCGTTCTCCAATGATATGCTTTATGATACATTCATGGGACTCATGGGGCTTACTGCAACACATTATGATGCTTCGGCGGATATCCTGAGTCCTGCTTTTGATAAGGATGTAACGACACTGATGACTATGTACGGCAATGTCATGATTCGGGATGATCTGGAAAGACTGGGGACTACCAAGGAAAAGGATGATGAGGCCTGGGACCTGGATATCCGGAGACGCCGGGATGACAGCGGCAACCGGGATTTCAACTGGGGAACTTTCCAGCCGATTGTGCTGTCTGAACCGGCCATGCCGGAAGTGGAAAATGAAGGACTCAGCACGGAAAATCAATAATTTTCCGGATTTATAACGATTTTTTACTTATTTGTGATACGATGAGTTTAGAAAAATGAGGAGGCCTTATGCGTCTGCGCAGAAAACCCTGGATTGATGAAGCGATTAAGAATTTCCCAGATATTCTTTTCCTGGAAGAACCGACAGATAAGAAGGGAAAATGGAGAGAGGAGTATCTCCATCCGGAGCATCCGCTCCATCTGGAGTTCGGCACGGGGAAAGGACAATTTATTTCCGGAATGGCGGCGCTTCATCCGGACATCAATTACCTTGGCATGGAAGTACAGGAAGGCGTTATTTATTATGCAGCGAAGAAGACTGCGGAAAAGGATCCGCCTTTAACCAATGTCCGGCTGATTCTGGGGGATGTCAGTGAAATTCTCAATATTTTCGCTCCCGGAGAAGCCGATGTGATTTATCTGAATTTTTCCGATCCATGGCCGAAAGCCCGTCATGCAAAGAGAAGACTGACTTACCGGGAATTTCTGAAAAGATATCAGGTCATCCTGAAAGAAGGCGGCGAAATCCGTTTCAAGACGGATAATAAGGATCTTTTTGATTTTTCCATTGAGGAATTTACCGCTATGGGATGGGTTCTTTCTGATATTACTTATGATCTTCATGCAAATCCTGTAGCAGGAGATGTGCAGACGGAATACGAAGAAAAGTTTTCCGGAAAGGGGAATAAAGTATGTCGTCTCGTGGCGAGACGTCCCTGAATGAAACCAAATATGTCCCTGCAAAGCTGAAATGGCTTATGGTTGTATCGGGAATGTTGATTTTCCTCGGGGCGCTTAATATTTACAGTTCAACATATTATATGAATATCGAAGCCGGCGTAAATCCTTACAGCCATTTTCTGAAGCATGCTCTTTTTGGGGGTGTCAGTCTGTTAGCTGCAGTTATGCTGGCGTACTGTCCCATGGCAAAGATCCGGCGGGGGGCTTTCATATGGTGTCTGGCTGTAGTGTTTCTGCTGATTCTGGTGCCTTTGATAGGCCGGACTGTCAATGGGGCAACCCGATGGATTTCTGTGGGGCCGTTTTCTTTGCAGCCGTCTGAGTTTGCAAAGGTAGTAGGAGTGATTTGGACAGCGTCTCATCTGGCTGATTTTTTAGACAGAAATGTGAAAATTTCCATTATTCCGAAAGCACTTAAGATGCCGGGGCTCCTGCTGACAGGGAAAATAAAAGAATTAGTTCGTAATCTGATTTATTTTACACCTCTTTACCCACCGCTGTTTTTTTCTCTCCTTGTACTGAAGCAGCCGGATATGGGAACGGCCGGTATGATTCTTTTTTTCCCGCTTTTCCTGTATGTCATCAGCGGGCTGCCTCTCAAGGAGGTTGCGTTCGGAATGGTACTTGGTTTCATGCTGGCGATGGGGCTGGCTATTTTGGAACCGTATCGTATGGCCCGGATTCACGTCTTTCTGGATCCCTTTTCTTATGCGCAAAGTGATGGGTTCCAGACGGTGCAGAGTCTGATTGCAGTCGGATCCGGCGGTATTCTGGGACAGGGCGTCGGAGAAGGTATGTCCAAATTTTTATATCTCCCGGAGCAATATACGGATTTTGCATTTGCTGTTTTTGCACAGGAATTCGGCCTGGTTGGGGCAGGCGTGCTTCTTTTCCTTTATATTGCGTTTCTGTACTTGGGATTATCCGTAGCCAGAAAACTGAAGGAAACTTATCCGGCACTTCTTGTTTATGGACTTACGATGATGATTTCCGTGCAGGGACTCATTAACATTGCTATGGTTATCGGAATGTTCCCTGTAACGGGGATTCCGCTTCCTTTTATTTCTTTCGGAGGGTCTTCGCTTCTGACCAACTTTGCTGCACTGGGTTTAATTTGGGGAACATCCGTGCAGAGTCTGCGGAGAGTAGATCTGGCTGAACGGAAAAGAAGGATTGATGCAATGGAAGGACGCCGGGTTTCTCTGGGACAGCTTTCCGAATCTGTTTTTTACGGAGAGCGGGGGCGGTACTGATGGAGAAAGGGAAAAACCGGAAAAGACAGATCTCGTCTTCAGGACAGGCAGAGGTCTGTCTTTTCTTTGATCATGCGGATGAAGCGGAAAAGCTGTTCGAAGAAGCGGTTCGCCGGCTGGGACCGGCAGGGATTTCTTTTTCGCTTTGTTTTGACAGGCTGCAAAAGGGCGTGTGGGGCAAAATACCGGGACTGACACATCTCATTGTTCTTACAGACCGTATGGAGGAAACCGGACAGACGGCACTGGAGGGAGCCGCATCCGGTCTTTCAGGGATGACCTTCTTTTGTGATTCTCAGGGATTTCCGATAAAAGATCTGTCTTTTCTTTCTGTTTTCGGGAGAGAAGAATTCCATACTTATCCTTTTTCCATGCAGCTTCTTTCCTTACCGGAATGGACGGAACAGGAGAAAAATATCCCTGAAGGAAGGGCGGACGGGAATCTGCACAGGAGAAGGGTTCTCTATATAATGGCGCTGCTGCTTTACGGGACAGGGACAAGCAGCACACTTCTTGCGGCCTGTGACAAGGCGAGAAGGATGAACAGACAGAGCAAATATTAATCCCTGTTTATGCAGAGAAAGAAAAAGGATGTTCCCCGGGAAATAGGGAGAACATCTTTTTTTAGCTATGCTTTATTTCCGCAGCTTTTTGGCAGCCTTCCAGGCGATTCCCATGGATTTTTGCAGGATGATCAGATGGATTGCTTTTTGCGGATGAAGAATCCAGAAAATACGGCTGACGGAGCCCAGCGGTTTGTATATGTCGAAATGTTCTGTATCGATTTTATCCTGCTTGGTCATTCCGGATTCTTTGGAAGGGGACTTTCCTGAGTCCCTTGAAAAATAACCGGCCAGTGCGGCAAGGATACAGAGTTTAAGCCAATTGCCCATGCATATCACCTCATGTTTTTATGATAGCAAATAGGGCGCAGAGATTCAATGCAGGCAGGAACAGGGACGGCGATGCTTCGGGGTGCGGAAAGATTCCGAACAGTACAGAACGGTTCTTTTCTGATTTTACTTTGTCCTTCCTGTACGGGATGTGATATACTTTTTTCATAAATAATAATTCCGGAAATGATATGTAGGAGGATTTTATGAATTCGGGTGTCAATATACTTCTTTTGCCGCTTTGTTTTTTAGGACTGTATATGATTCTGGAAGCAGCTGACTGGGGGCTTTCTCTGGCAGCACCTCTTATTTCCAGAAACCGGCAGGAAAATGAAGCAATCCTCAATCTGATGAAGCCCGGACTGGATGGAAATGAGCTTTGGTTCTTTATGGGATTGTTCATGATTCAGATGGCATTTCCTCTCACGGGAGAAAGTCTGACTGCAGGCACCGCAGCCGTTGTCGTTCTTGTCGTACTTGGAGCCTTGCTTCGGCTGTTTGCGGTTCTGGCGAAGAAATATTTTTCATCACCCCTTGCAATAAAAATCATGAGTATCCTTTCCCTGGCGGCGCTGGCGGTCATGGGATTTGCCAGTACGGCATTCCTTTTGGGAAGCGATTCGCTGTATTCTATTTTTGGGGGAGTCTGTGCAGTCTGGTTTATTCTTTCTTCCTTTCAAATCGGATGTCTGTACGGGGCTGTCAAGGTAGTCAATCCTTTGGGTGAAAGATTCCGTGCGGCTTTTCTCGTTTCCAGTGTGCTGTCTGTTGTTGTTTACCTGATCTTTGCTTTCCTGGTAAAAGGAAATATAGGAGAATCTTCCCTGTACAGCGATTTCTTCTGGATCTCCCTGGTAGCAACGGCTATTCTTTTTGGTATTTCCTTCGCTTTCACCCGGATGCGCCATGTTAAAGTAGGACTGGCTGCGGCATACTGTTCTTCTTTCTTTGCTATCGCTATTTATCTGGCTGCTTATGCAGTGGAGATTCCCGTGCAGTATCCGGTACAGATTGGAGCAGTCAAGGCCGCTCTGGCAGGAATTCCTTCCACAGCCATTCTGGCGCTGGCTGTTGTGTGGACTTTCGGTGTGTTTATCTGGCGGCAAATTCGGAAGAAGCAGGAATATCAATGGGAAGATCATATTTGACGGAGGCAGAATATGGGAGAATTGTATAAGACACAGCATACCATCGATGAAATGCTGGACCGTATGGGAGTGAAAATTGTTCTGAATTCGGAGCATCTGACGGAAGAGGATAAATTTGAAGCAGAACAGCAGGGAGCATCGGTAGTGCTCAAAAAAGTGCATGAAAAGGATTCCGATAAAGAGTCTGATGAGTAAGCAGAGAAAACATTCCTTCTTTTGGGCGGGAATGTTTTTTTGTGCGGTGAATCTCTATGGTAAAATAAAAAATATACGGAAAGAAAGCGGGGAAAACATATGACAGAAAAAGAAGAGAGGAGATATGATCCCTTCGTTCATCTTCATGTACATACGGAGTACAGTCTCTTTGACGGAACAAGCCGAATCAGAGAACTGGTTTCCCATGTGAAGGAAATGGGACAGACCGCATTGGCCATTACCGATCACGGTGCTATGTACGGAGCGATTTATCTGTATAAAGAATGTATGGCACAGGGAATCAAGCCGATCATCGGATGTGAAGTATATGTTACCCGGGGAAGCTGTTTGGATAAGACGAGCAGCCAGGAAAAGCTGGCACATCTGATCCTTTTGGCGGAGAACAATACGGGGTACCGGAATCTGGTCAAGATTTGTTCCAAAGCATGGACAGACGGATATTATCATAAGCCGAGAGCAGACCATGAGCTTCTGGAAAAATACCATGAGGGAATCATTGCGCTGTCTGCCTGTGTAGGCGGTGAGCTGCCTCAGGCTATCCTAGCAAGGGATGAGGGGCAGGTTCGCAGAATTATAGAATTTTATATTAAAACCTTCGGAAAAGACAATTATTTTCTGGAACTGCAGGATCATGGGCTGCCGGAAGAAGCTGAGGTCAGACCGATTCTTGCCCGACTGGCAGAGGAATATGGCCTGGGACTGGTTGCAACCAATGATTTTCACTATACGAAAAAAGAAGATGCGGACAGTCAGGAAATCAAGCTGTGCATTTCCACGGGAAAAACGCTGGATGATCCGACTCATTTTCATTTTGCAAATGATGAGTTTTACTGCAAAAGCGGAGAGGAGATGCGGGCACTTCTCGGAAAATACAAAGGGGCTATTGAAAATACCCGGAAAATTGCCGATCGGTGTAATGTAAATCTGGTTTTCGGAGAGCATAAGCTTCCTGCTTTTGATGTACCGGATGGAGAGACCTCAGCAGAGTATCTGAGAAAACTTTGCGAGGAAGCTCTTCCCAAAAGATATCCCCATCCAACAGGAGAGGAAAGAAAAAGACTGGACTATGAGCTTTCCGTCATCAATCAGATGGGATTTTCCGACTATTTCCTGATTGTTATGGATTTTATCGGCTATGCCAAGAGCCACGGCATTCCTATCGGTCCGGGAAGAGGGAGTGCAGCCGGAAGTATCGTGGCATATCTTCTCCATATTACAGAAATTGATCCGCTGCGGTTCCATTTGCTTTTTGAACGTTTTCTCAACCCGGAACGGGTATCCATGCCGGATATCGATACAGACCTTTGCTACCGCAGACGGGGTGAGGTGATTGATTATCTGGTCAGAAAGTATGGGGAAGGGCGTGTTGCGCAGATCATTACTTTCGGAACACTGGCAGCGCGGGCAGTTATTCGGGACGTTGGGCGTGTGACCAATATTCCGCTGAGAGATGTGGACCGGATTGCCAAAATGATTCCTTCCAAGCCGGGCACAACCCTGAAGGGGACTCTGGAAAGTACGAGGGAGTTCAAGGCCTTGTATGAAAGTAATGCATCGGTGCACAATCTGATTGATCACTGCCTGGATCTGGAAGGACTGTCCCGCAATTCCGGAACTCATGCGGCGGGCGTTGTAATCTGTGCGGAGCCGGTTGATGATTTTGTACCCATACAGCGGACGCAGGACGGTTTTATCCAGACACAGTATGAAAAAGATCAAGTGGAGCAGCTGGGGCTGCTGAAAATGGATCTTTTGGGACTGCGCAATCTTACGGTTATTCACGATGCATTGGAAATGATTCGGGAAAATCGGGGGATTGATCTGGATATCAATGCAATTCCCAGTCAGGATGAAAAAACATGCCGTATGCTCTGCGACGGAGATACCGTAGGGATTTTTCAGTCGGAGTCATCGGGGTTTACGAATCTTCTCATGCAGCTTCATCCGGACCGTTTTGAGGATTTGGTACCGATGGTGGCTCTGTACCGGCCGGGACCGCTGGGAAGCGGGATGGCTCAGGATTTTATCCGGAGGAAGCATGGAGAAATTCCCGTGGAGTATCCCCATCCACTGCTGGAACCGATTCTGAAGGAAACTTACGGGGTTATCCTGTATCAGGAACAAGTTATGCAAATTGCATCTGTCATGGGCGGATTCAGTCTGGGACAGGCAGATTTGCTCCGCCGTGCTATGGGGCATAAGGAACCGGAAATCCTGCAGCAGCAGAGAGAAACTTTTGTGAAGGGGGCTGTCAATAATCATGTTTCGGAAAAGACCGCAAACCATGTCTTTGATTTGATGGTCCATTTTGCAGGCTATGGATTCAATAAATCCCATTCTGTATGTTACGGATGGCTTGCCTGGCAGACGGCATATCTGAAAGCACATTTTCGGCCGGAATTCATGGCGGCGATGATGACCTGCTATAACGGCGATAAAGGCAAGGTGTCCCGGTATATTTCCGATACACGCAGGGGAGGAGTCGAGGTAGCAGGGCCGGATATCAATCTGTCCCAGTCCTATTTCTCTGTTCGGGGGAACAAGATTATTTTCGGACTGGACGGGATTCAGAATGTGGGGGAGAATGCAGTGGCATCCATCATTGCAGCGAGAAAATCCGGCGGACCCTTTCGTTCTCTTGATGATTTGCTGAGCCGGATTGACGGGAGAGTGCTGAACAGCCGGGCCTGTGAAAGTCTGATTCGCTGCGGAGCACTGGATTCACTGGGGATAAACAGAAGCCGGCTTCTTGCCGTATTGCCGCAGGCGGTTTCCTTTGCACAGTCTGCCCGGGCAGATTATGCATCGGGACAGCTATCGCTTTTCGGGGAAGAGAAGACAGAAACTCTGGTTTATCCGGATTTGCCCGATATGCCGAGACGGGAAAAAATCGAATGGGAAAGAAAGCTGCTCGGTTTTTATGTAAGCGGTCATCCGCTGGATGAATATAAGGAACAGCTTAAGTGCTGTACTCCTGTTTACGATATCCTTCAGGACAGTATGCAGGATAATCCTCTGTATGACGGGAAGGCGGTTACTGTCGGGGGAATCATTACCCACATTAAGTCCACCATGACAAAAAAAGGAGCTCCCATGGGCTATGTGATGCTGGAGGATTATGATGGAGAGATAGAGGCTGTGATTTTTCCTTCCGCCTGGGAAACGGAGCGGCCGAAGCTGATCGAGAATACGGCTGTTTCCATTTCCGGGCGCATTCAGTCCAATGAACAGAATGTGAAAATTCTGGCGGAAAAGGTGACGCCCCTGGGAGAATTTCGGGAAGAGGTGCGGCCGGCTTATGCGGAAATCCATCTATATGTAGATGAACGTCATGAAACCAATGCGGTCAGTGAAGGGTTGGGAAGAATTCTTCGCCGGTATCATGGAGATACCCCGGTTTTCCTGCATCTGGAAAGAAGCCGTCAGGAGATTACCATGACAAGAAATTTCTGGCTCGACTTCAGCAGAGAATGTGAGGAGGCGCTGAAAGGACTGCTGGGCCCCAAGGCGGTAGAAGGCAGGAACTGAGGGGACGAAAATAAGCAAAATCATGTGGGGTATGGTATACTGAAAAAGAATGGATGATTTTGAAATGTCTATAAAAGGGGGCTCATATGAGATTCTTAGTCTGTATTAAACAGGTTGTGGATTCTACTAAAATGGAAGTAGATCCGGATACCGGGCGCTTGAAACGAAACAATGCAAACAGTATTATGAATCCGCTGGATAAGAATGCACTGGAAGCAGCATTTTCACTGCGGGATGAAAAAGGAGGAACGGTTGCTGTACTGACCATGGGACCGCCGCAGGCACAGGCTGTACTGAAGGAAGCCGTTTCCATGGGCGCTGATGAAGTTTATCTGGCTACCGACCGCGCGTTCGGCGGAGCGGATACTTTGGCAACCAGTTATACTCTGGCAGAAGTGATTCGCAAAATCGGACCGTTTGATCTGATTTTCTGCGGGCAGGAATCCATCGACAGCAATACGGCCCAGATCGGACCGGAAATTGCGGCAACTCTGGAAATTCCGGATGTGAGCGGTGCAGTGGCGCTGAAGATGGAAAAAGAGGATCGGATTACGGTTACCCGCCTGATGGGGGACGAATCGGATGTATTGGAGCTGAAGCTCCCTGCTGTCATTACTGCCTGCAAGGAATTAAATCATCCCCGTTATCCCAGTGTAAAAGGCCTTTTGAAGAAGGATGAAACGGAAATTCATATGATTACCGCGGCGGATCTGGATGTCGATCCCGCCCGCATCGGAATAAAGGGATCCCCCACACAGGTCAAGCAGGTTCGGCCCGTGGTTCCGCCGAAGAAGGAAAATATCCGCATTGAAGGAAAAGATGCAGAAGAAGCAGCAGACCTTCTTTGCAGCGCATTACAGAAGCTGAAATTGTTTTAGGAGGAGAGCTATGGATTTTTCTGAATATAAAGGAATTTATGTCATCGGAGCTCTTCTCGAGGGACGTATCCAGAAAGTAACGGGAGAACTCGTCGGTCAGGCGAGAAAGCTGGCTGATACATTACAGGATAAGGTTTATGTTATTCTGATCGGCGGGCAGCTGACAGATTCTGCGGAGAATCTGATTTCTCTGGGGGCTGATACCGTTTATGTTATGACGAATTCTCGTCTGGCGCATTATGACGGAATGGCATATCAAAAGGCTTTAGCCGGTTTCCTGAAAGAGAAAAAAGCAGATACGATTATTTTTGCAGCAACTCCTCAGGGAAGAGATCTGGCCCCCCGACTGGCAGCGGAACTCGTCTGCGGCGTGACCGCTGATGTGACGGAATTGGGAACTGATGCAGAAAAGAAGCTGGTTATCTGGTCCCGTCCGGCTATGGACGGAAATATTATGGCTGATATTATCAGTCCGGAATATCGTCCGCAGGTCGGTACGGTTCGTCCCGGAATTTTCAAATTGCCGGTCCCGGATGCTTCCCGCACAGGTACAGTGGAACAGGTTCCTGTTCAGCTGACAGAAGAGGATCTGGGAACGATTCTGTTGGAAAGCATTAAAAGTGAAGAGGAAGGCAATTCTCTGGAAACAGCAAAGATTGTTGTAGCCGGAGGCAGAGGTTTCCGCAATCAGGAAGAATGGAAGATGGTTCATGAACTGGCAAAGCTTTTGGGAGCTACTGTCGGATGCAGCCGCCCGATTTCTGAATTTGGATGGGAACCGCACAGCCGTCAGATCGGACAGACCGGTAAGGGAACAGCACCGAAAGTTTATATTGCACTTGGTATTTCCGGCGCTATGCAGCATATGTGCGCCGTGAATGCAGATGTCGTGGTGGCAGTCAATAAGGACGCGAAGGCGCCTATTATGGAGAGTGCGGACTATGCAGTCGTTGCCGATTTAAAGGATTTTCTGCCGGCGTTGATTCGGAAGATTGCTTCGCTGAAAGAGAATAAAGACTGAGGCCAGCCAGAGAAGATTGCGGAGGTGACACATATGGCAGAAGAGAAAACAACCATATATTTCAATAATAATTTTTATCCGGATTTACATCAGCTCATAAGTGCGAATGACAGAGGCCTGCAGTTCGGAGACGGTTGTTATGAATGGGTCCGTGTATACCAGGGACGTGCATTTGCACTGTCCTATCATACAGATCGTCTGTATCGTTCCATGCGCCTTCTGGGAATCCGTCCTACTACGGCTCCGGATGAATTCACGGAAATCGTGGATACGGTGGTCGGTGAATCAGGGATTACCGAAGGATATGTAAAGATCATCGTGACCCGCGGAGATGGGGAACATGATTTCACGATCCCTGCCCGGAATGCTTTGCGTCCGAATGTATTGGTTTATGCAAGACCTATCAATTTGGAGGCAATTGCAAAGGTACAGAGCGGCGTAAAATGTATGACAATGGCGGATGACCGGGGACATCATTGTGATATTCTTTCTCTGAATCAGCTGAATAATATGATGGCCAGGGCAGAAGCACAGAAGAAGGGATGCTACGATGCTATTTTCATTAAGGACGGTCTCCTTACGGAAGCATCTCATTCCAATGTATGTATCGTCAAGGCAGGCGTTATCTGGACACCGGCTACCAACGAATTCATGACCCGAGGCATTACCCGGTCTCTGGTTCTTTCCCGGGTAGCACCGACAGCAGGAGTTACTTCAATTGATGATGCAACGGATCCGGTCAGACTGGAAGATGTGATGAATGCGGAGGAAGTATTCCTGACTAACAGTGAGGACGGAATCATTCCGGTTCTTTCTATCGACGGTAAGCCGATCGGAAACGGAGAAGTCGGTGCTGTAACGAAGAGAATTCAGGAACATTATGCGCATCTTATGGCGGATGGTCTGCCGTAATCGATGGCTCAATAAATATTGTTGCTTATAGGGAACTGCTCTTTCTGCTTGGCTCTCAAACAGGGAGAGCAGTTTTTGCCGCAGGAATAACATATAAAACAAAAAAAGGCCTTGAACCATTCCCGGTTCAGGGTCTTTTTTCTAATACTTAATACCGATAATAAAGAAGAAGTACAGACGGATTAAGACCCATCGGCACTTTTTGCTGCAGCTCCGGATGGCAAAGGAAAGCTCGAAGCTCCTGTCTCAGATCGTCATACTGCACATGACAACCTTGCCAAATATCTGCAGTGTGTCGGGAGAATTATAGGGAATAACGATAGGTACGAAAGAGGGATTGGTGCTGTCAGGAGAAAGGACGATACTTTCTTTTTCCTTGATATTATAGAACCTCTTTACCGTATATCCATGACCGTCAGTAGCAACGACAATATCGCCGTTCTGCAGCTGGCTTTTTGATAGTTCTGTCATAACAGCAATGACGGAACCGTCTTCTATAACCCGGTTCATGGAATCTCCATTTACATGCATGATCATGATGCGTGGGTTCCTGGCATATTTTCCTAAAATAATATCAGGAAGGGTAATCCTCGGAAGGGTCATCAGAGCTTCACAGTTTTCCAATTTGCCTGCAGAGATGCCTACAGGAATGTGAATATAGGAAAAAGAAGGGGTTTCCTCTTCAGAATCCGCCTTTTCCATTTCCGGCTCTTCCAGAAAATAGCTTTTGGGAACTTCAAAATAGTCAGCCAGTTTTTGGATGGCACCCATTCTTGGCATGGCTTTTTTTAAAAGCCATTTTCCGACGGTAGACTCGCTGACCCCAAGTTTTCTGGCCAAATCATTTTGCTGTATATCCTGAGAATCAATCAGACGTGCTAAACGGCGGCTGAATAACTCCCGAACAAGCATTTCTTTTTTGGTGATACTCATATCGATCATCCTTTCTTAATTTTGATTTTAGAATAGCATTCTAATTAAGTCAATAAAATAATTTCAAAAATAGAAAATTTTTCTTGACAATAGATGTAAATTCTAGCATTATATAGTAAATGGAATTTAATTCCGAGGTTTAAAAACGGAAAAGCCGGAGCATCTGAAATATATTTTGGAAGTATAAGGACCTGACAGAATCACTACAGAACAGGCCGGGAAAGGAAGGATTTTCGATGACAGCAGGAGCAGAACATAGAGCGGCAACGATGGAGATGATAGCAGCAATTAATCAGTGTGCTGCAGAAATGAGAGTGCTTCAGGGACGGGCAGAACATCGCCGGATAATTGTCGAACGGCAGGAAGAGGAAGAAAAGCGGGATGATGAAATCACAAAGATGGCGCTGGCATTTTCACTGGGAGGTGTTTTGGTGAGTGTAGTGATTACTTTTATGCTTATGGCTGCCGGCATACATCCCTTGCAAAACATTGTAATTTAACGGTACAAATGCAGTATCCGGGGACAGACCTTATTCCCGGGAAAGAGTGTGTATGATGAGAATTAAAATAGCCTGCCGGGAAAATAGTTTCGGTCGGGAATCAAGAGAATTGGAAGAAATTGACTCTTTTCCGGAGCGGAGAGAAAGGAGTTCCTGAAAACAAAACAGACAGAGAAAGCAGAGGAGGGGTTGATACCGTACCGGATAAAACGGACTCTTTGAAATAAAAAATTCCCGCTTTTTGATGGATACAAAAAGCGGGAATTTTTATTTTATTTGTATTTACGGAAAAATCATTATTCCGTGAGTTCCTTGATCAGATCATGAACAGAGATAATTTTCTGTACCTTCCATGCATTGGCACCGCAGAAAACCAGACCGTGATCGACATCACCTTCCACGGCATTGATGAGTGCCTGAGTGATACAGTAAGGAGTTGTTTTTGGGTCACAGGTTTTCAGACAATGGAAGCAGTTGGTGACAGGGATACGGCCCTTTCTGAATCTCTCTACAAACGGATTCAGGAGAGCACGGCCGGTCATGTGTACAGGACTCTGGACTAAAGTGACGTCTGATTCCTTAGCATTGACATACATATTCTTGAAGGATTCCGCAGCGTCACATTCTTTGGTGGCTACGAAGCGGGTTGCCATCTGTACGCCGGAAAGACCGAGAGCAAGATAATGTTCGATATCTTCCTTGGAGAAGATTCCTCCGCCGAAAACAACGGGAATTTTTTTCTGGAATTTTTCTTCGAATTCCTTAACGACATTTAAAATTTCGGTAATTTCCTCTTCATAGCCGTCTGATTCATGTTCCTTAACCTGTTCACGGGTATATCCCAGATGTCCGCCTGCTTTAGGACCTTCTATTACGACCAGGTCTGCTGTGCGGTGATGATGTTTTTCCCAAAGCTTCAGAATAACTCTGGCTGCTTTCGGTGAACCGATAATCGGGGCAATTTTTGTGTTTGTGCCTTCTACACAGTTGGGAAGGTTTGTCGGGAGTCCGGCTCCGGAAAAAATGATATCTGCTCCGCTCTGCGCCGCACATTTTGCATAATCTTCATAATGCTGTCCGCGGCACATAATGTTGACGCCGATGATACCGTCCTTTGCGATTTCCCTTGCTTTTGCCAGTTGTTTCTTTAAAGCCCGAATATTGGCATTGACTGTATTTGTGCGGAAATCCGGTTCCCGGAATCCGACCTGAGCGGCAGAAATAACACCGACAGCGCCTTCTTTGGCAACGGCACCTGCTAACCCGGACAAGCTGACTCCGATTCCCATGCCGCCCTGGATAATCGGAACAGAGGCGGTAAGATCGCCGATATGTAATTTTGGAAATGTCATAAAATCACTCCTGAAATCATTTAATCTTATACGAAAAGGTATAAATGTTTGACAAATTGAGTCAATAGGCGTTATCATTGATTTACTGTAGTTTATGCCATAGCAGCGAATAAGTCAATTCGAATTTTTCAGCAGGAGCCAATAAGAATTAAACAATTTCAAATCTATTGTTTGATTCTTACACTTGAGTCGATAAGAAAAGATCGGGGAAAAGCGAGACTTTCGGCTGCTTTTTTAATGGAAATAAAAAAATTCATTTTTCCTGTTCAATTTTGTCAAAACTGTGGTATAGTATTATCAGCAGGTGATAATAGTGGACAGAAGGCAAAAACATAAAATTGATAAACAGCATAGACGGGAAGCAATAGACAATTTGCTTCGCCGGAATCCGTGCCTGACAGATGAAGAGCTGGCAAAGGAGTTTTCTGTCTCTGTGGCAACGATCCGATTGGACAGACAGGCGCTCGGCATTCCGCAGATGAGAGCCCGTATGGAAAGCGTTGTTGCAGTATCCGGCCATCCTGCAAAAGTTCGTGAAGGACTTCGTATTTTGGATGTAGATCTGGGAATCAAAGGAGTTGGTCTTTTTGAGACGACTGCCAATATGGCAGACAAGGCCGGTTTCGTTTCTGCGGAAACATTTTACGGAGCAGCTGCTGATTTTGCGGAAGCATTGTCCGGCATTCCCTTTGTATCCACTCAGGTGGGCAATATCAAGTACAAAGTCCCGGTAAGGCCGGGGACACTGTTAGTGGTGAAAGGACGCATCGTTCTGATGCGCGGCAATAAAAAGCATATTTATATCAGTTTCTTTGATGGAGAAACTGAAGTGTATCGTTCAAAATTTATTATGGAAGTTTTGAATCAAACGGAGGCGTTTGATGGAAAAGATAGCCGTTGATGCTATGGGCGGTGATTTTGCACCGCTTGAGATCGTCTTAGGCGCTATACAGGCAGTCAGAGAATATCAGATTCCTGTAGTGCTGGTGGGGGATGAAAAACAGATTTCTGAAATATTGAAGAACAATCATGAGGAAAATAATCCTCTGATTGAAATTCAACATGCATCCCAGGTCATTGAAATGGGAGAACATCCGGGGCTGGCGTACAGGAAGAAGAAGGATGCATCGGTTTCCGTAGGAGCCCGGCTGGTAAAAAGCGGCAGGTGCGGTGCGCTGGTTGCACCGGGATCCACCGGAGCAGCGGTAACAGCAGGCCTTTTGGGAATCGGCCGGATCAGGGGAATTGAAAGACCGGCTATTCTGACACCGATTCCGAATCGCAAGGGCGGATATACATTTCTCCTTGATTCCGGTGCCAGTGCACAGCCCAAAGCAGATACTTATGTGCAGAATGCAATTCTGGGCTACATTTATGCCAAGAAGGTAGCCGGGATAAAGGATCCGAAAATCGGCTTGCTGAATATCGGGGAGGAAAGCATAAAAGGCAGTCCCATAGTGGCAGAGGCCAATGAAATGCTTCGTGCGCAGAAGGTCATTCCTTTTGCAGGAAATGCAGAAGGAAGAGATGTCACTACCGGGGATTTCGATGTGGTTGTTACCGATGGATTTACGGGAAATGTGGTCCTGAAATTTGGTGAAGGGGCCGGAATGCTTTTGTCTGCTTTATTGAAGGAAGCGGTCATGAAAGGCGGGCTTCGGGCCAAAATTGGAGCACTGCTGCTGAAACCGGCGCTGAAGAAGTATCTTGCAAAGAGAATGGATTATTCCGAATATGGCGGTGCCCCGCTTCTGGGCATTAACGGTACGCTTCTGATCTGCCACGGATCTTCTAAAGCAAAAGCGATTAAGAATGCCATCAAACAGGCAAATATCGTGTGCGGAGAGCATCTTGACATGGTGGTCAAGGATACTCTTGCAGAAATGTATAAAACAGAAAGTGAAGAGCAGCAGTAATCATTGATGAAAAGCTTGAAAGGAACTGATAAGATGAAGACAACAGGTTTTGCCGGAATCCTGGGGACGGGGCATTATGTTCCGGAGCGGATTCTGACAAATATGGATTTGGAGAAAATGGTAGATACTTCTGATGAATGGATTCGGACGCGGACCGGTATCGAAACCAGACACTTAGCAGCTCCTTCAGAAAATACTTCCGATTTATGTGTGGAAGCTGCTAAACAGGCTCTGGATGCGGCGGGCCTGACTGCGGATGATATTGACTTTGTCATGGTAGCGACTGCTTCTCCGGATTATGTGGTTCCGTCTACAGCCTGCATGGTTCAGCAGAAGCTGGGATGCACTCATGCAGGAGCTATGGATATTTCTGCAGGGTGTTCCGGATATATTTATGCAGTAGCCTGGGCCAACGGTATGGTGAAAGCAGGTGTATATAGGCATGTTCTGATTATCGGGGCAGAAATTCTTTCCCGTCTGGTCAACTGGCAGGACCGCAGTACGTGTATTCTCTTTGGTGACGGTGCCGGTGCAGCAGTTGTTGGACCGACAGAAGAAAACTTCGGCGTGCTTGCTTCTGAACTCGGTGCAGACGGAAGCCTGGGCGGGATTCTGAATATTCCTTCCAGCGGAACGGCAGAACCGGTAAGTCATCGTTCCATTGATTCCGGACGTATTTATATCCACATGGAAGGGCCGGAGGTTTTCAAGGCTGCAGTACGGCATATGGAGCATACCACATTGAATACACTGGAAAAGGCAGGTATTCAGAAGGATGAAATCAATATGTTCATTGCACACCAGGCAAATAACCGGATTATTCAGTCTCTGGCAAAAAAACTGAATATTGACAAGGAACATATGTGGGTTAATGTAAATCGTTACGGAAATACATCTGCCGCTTCTGTAGGTATTGCTCTGGATGAAGCAGTCCGTGCAGGAAAAGTTCATCACGGAGATATTGTTGTCCTGACGGGATTTGGCGCCGGACTGACCTGGGGCTGCGATGTTATGCGCTGGATGTAAAGGTTTTTCTGTTAATTAACCGTGTTTGATATATTTTTACTTATATTCAATTGGAAGAGGTGGACAAGTTGAAGCTTGCATTTTTATTCCCGGGACAGGGGTCCCAGAAAGTCGGAATGGTTCACGACTTATATGAAAAATATGATTCTGTCAAAGCATTAATCAAGGAAGCGGATGAAACATTGGGATTCTCCATTTCCAAAATGATGTTCGAAGGGCCGGATGAAGACCTTATGAAAACAGAATTTACTCAGCCGGCTATTCTGACTGCCAGTGTTGCTGTGTGCCGTGTTCTGAATGATAACGGATTGAAAGCAGATATTGCAGCCGGGCACAGTCTGGGGGAATATTCTGCACTGGTAGCTGCCGGTGCAATGTCTTTTGCCGATGCAGTGCATACGGTTCATCTCCGCGGAAAATTTATGCAGGAAGCAGTACCGCTGGGAGAAGGAGGCATGGCTGCTGTTATCGGTCTGGACCCGGAGAAAATTGCGGAGGTTCTGAAAGGTGTCAGCACAGAAGAGGCTCCGGTGGAAGCCGTTAATTTCAACTGCCCCGGGCAGACTGTTATTGCAGGAGCTACCAAAGCGGTAGAAAAGACCTGCGCCGCATTGAAGGAAGCCGGTGCACGCCGGGCAGTCATTCTGAAAGTCAGCGCACCGTTCCATTCTACATTGATGAAGCCGGCAGCACTGAAGCTGAAGGAAGTCCTGGATAAGATTACTATTCATGATACCGTGATTCCTGTTGTTGCCAATGTTAATGCAAAAGAAGAAACGAAGGCTGATGAAATTCGGGCCAACCTGGTGGCGCAGGCAGATCATCCGGTGCATTGGGATGAATCTATCCGGGCAATGATTGCAGGAGGTGTGGATCAGACCGTAGAAGTCGGACCGGGAACCGTACTTTCCGGATTTATGAGAAAAATCGACCGTTCTGTTCCTTCTGCTCATGCAGAAGATATCGCCACAATTGCATCGGTATTGGAAGAATTGAAGGGAGTATAATTATGGCGGATCAGGAAAAAACAGCGCTGGTAACGGGTGCATCCCGCGGAATCGGCAAAGCCGTTGCTCTGGCACTGGCGGATAAGGGCTTTACGGTAGTAATTAACTATGCGGGAAGTCATGATGCTGCGGAAGCCGTTAAAGCAGAAATCGAAAGCAAGGGCGGAAAGGCTCTGACTCTTCAGGGAGATGTATCCAAGGCAGAGGATGTAGACCGTATTTTCAGCACGATTAAGAAAGAATTGGGCGGACTGGACGTTCTCGTCAATAATGCAGGAATTAACAGAGATGCTCTCCTGATTCGTATGAAGGAAAATCAGTGGGATGATGTTATTAATACCGATCTGAAGAGCGATTTCCTGACCATTAAAGCGGCAGCAATGATGATGATGAAGAGAAAAAAAGGGAGCATCATCAATGTATCTTCTGTAGTAGGCATTACCGGAAATGTAGGACAGGTTAATTATGCATCTGCCAAAGCCGGTGTTATCGGACTGACCAAGGCCTGCGCAAAAGAACTGGCAGGACGCAATATCCGTGTCAATGCAGTAGCTCCCGGATTTATTGAAACCGATATGACAGAAACCATTCCTGATAACCTGAAGGAAGGAATGCTTCGTTCCATTCCGTTAGGCCGGATGGGACAGGCGGAAGAAGTAGCAAAGGCAATTTGCTTTTTGGCTTCTGACGACGCCGAATATATTACTGGACAAGTTTTAAAAGTAGACGGCGGAATGGTTATGTAATATAATCAGAAAGTACAAATTACAACGAAAGGTGGTGAAATTAGGATGAGCACATTTGACAGAGTCAAGAAGATCGTTGTTGATCAGCTGGGAGTAAACGAAGCTGATGTAACCATCGATTCTACTTTCATTGACGACCTGGGCGCTGATTCCCTGGACATTGTTGAACTGATCATGGCATTTGAAGAAGAATTTGATATCGAAATTCCGGATGATGCTGCAGAAAAGATCAAGACAGTAAAGAACGCTGTAGATTACATCGACAGCCAGATTCAGTAATTTGACTACCGTGTCAAATCTCATAGGGGAATGCCGGGGAGCTGCTCCCCGGCAACCAATATGATGTATGAGATTGGGAAAATTCCTCAAAAAAACGGATGACCTGTCACGGTTGTCCGCTTTTTTGAGGATTTGTCCTGAATTAAGAGAGATTTATAGACTTGTAGTGAGGTGCCTTGAATGGAAAGAAGAAGAGTTGTAATAACGGGTATGGGTGTTGTTTCTCCTGTTGGTATTGGCGTTGATGCTTTTTGGAACGGCCTGCTGGAGGGAAAGTCCGGCGTATCCCGTATTGAAGCATTTGACCCCACTGATTATCCGGTACAGATTGCAGGACAGGTAAAGGATTTCGATCCGGTGAAGTATGTGGGAGATAAAAAGACTTCCCGTCACATGGACAGAAATGCTCAGTTTGCTGTAGCTGCTGCAAAAATGGCAGTGGAAGATTCCAAGCTTGATATGACCAAAGAAGATTCCAACAGAGTCGGTGTCATCATCGGAACGGGAATCGGCGGAATCAGCACAATGGAAGAAACCGTACACCGCATCGATACCCGCGGTCCCTCCAAGGTAAATCCGTTCGCTGTACCGATGATGATTGCCAACATGGCTTCCGGCCAGGTATCCATTACATTTGGACTGCAGGGACCTGTTATGGCCGATGTAACGGCCTGTGCTTCCGGAAACAATGCAATCGGAAGAGCGACCAGAATGATTCAGTGGGGCGATGCAGACGTGATGTTTGCCGGCGGTACGGAAGCAGCTGTTGCCAAAGCACCGATGGCCGGATTTGCAGCTATGAAAGCACTTTCCTCCCGGGACTGTCCGCCGGAAGAAGCATCCTGTCCTTTTGATGTAAGAAGAGACGGCTTCGTTCTCGGAGAAGGCAGCGGTGTTCTCATTCTGGAAGAACTGGAACATGCGAAAAAGCGCGGTGCTCACATTTACGCAGAAGTACTTGGCTACGGAACAAACGGCGATGCATACCATATTACGGCTCCCCGTCCGGGCGGAGAAATGGCTGCCCGCTGCATGAAAAATGCAATTGAGGATGCAGGGATTTCTCCGGAAGATATTGACTATATCAATGCACACGGAACCTCTACCGGCCTGAATGATAAGAATGAAACAAAGGCTATCAAGGAAATCCTCGGCAAGCATGCTTATGATATTGTGGTGAATTCTACAAAGTCCATGACAGGCCATCTGCTGGGCGCTGCAGGGGCTATTGAAGCGATTGTATGCGTTCTTTCCATTCAGCATAACAAGGTCCATCAGACGCTGAACCTGAAGACACCGGATCCAGAATGTGATCTGGACTATGTTCAGGAAGGACCGCGTGATGTCAAGATAGACGTAACGATGTCGAATGCATTCGGCTTCGGAGGACATAATGCGGTTGTTATTTTAAGGCGTTATGCAGAATGAATCGTACAGAGGAGAAGCATCAGAAAAGAATTGAAGAACTGAAACGTTTTGCACAGGAGAAGCAGATTCCTGTGCAGAATATGCAGCTCCTGAATACGGCATTGACGCATACTTCCTATGCGAATGAACACAAGCATGAAGTGATCCATGACAATGAACGTCTGGAATTCCTGGGGGATGCAGTTCTGGATCTCGTCGTGGGGGAATATCTGTTCCTGCGTTTTCCGACCTGGCCGGAAGGACTTCTGACCAGAGCCAAGGCAAGTGCTGTGTGCAAACCGGCTTGTGCTGAATGTGCGGCAAAATTTGAAGTAGGGAAATATATGCGCCTCGGCCGCGGAGAGGAATTATCCGGCGGAAGAACGAGAGAATCCATCCTCGGAGATGCTTTTGAGGCCGTGATCGGCGCAGTTTATTTGGATAACAATTATGAAACGGCTGCCCGCTTCATTCTGGCTCATTTGAAAAAATTTCTTGACATTATTGATGCCGGAGAATATGACCATGACTATAAATCTGACCTGCAGGAGCTGGTTCAGAAAAATGGCGAAGTGAATATTCAGTATACGGTGATTCATGACGAAGGACCGGATCATGATAAGACCATCTGGATGCAGATCAGACTGAACGGTCATGATTTCGGCACCGGCGTAGGGAAAAATAAAAAAGAAGCGGCTCAGAAGGCTGCAAAGGAAGCTATCGACCGTGTTCAGAAAGGGGAATCCTTCTGAGGCAGAATGGACTCTAACTGAAAAAGGATGTTTTCTGTGATAAGCAGAAAACATCCTTTTTGTTTTGTCCGGATAAACGGAATCCGAATCGATGAGACCGAAGCGGATTTTCTATTCTGTTGCCGGACGGCAGAAAAGAGAAATCCCTCTTTGGGGAAATTTTTCCGGCAAAGAGGGATGGATGATTAATAGTTTTCAGCCTTGATGGCAAAGAAACTTCTCGGATGACCGCAAACGGGGCATTCCTGCGGTGCTTCCACAGATTCTGCAGTGAATCCGCAGTTGGCACACATCCACAATTTCTTTTCGCCCCTCTTGAACATACGGCCGTTTTCCACGTTGGCGAGAAGAAGTCTGTAACGAGCTTCATGCTCTTTTTCGATTTCAGCTACCTTTTTGAAAAGGAATGCGATTTGAGGGAATCCTTCCTTTTCTGCAGTTGCAGCGAATTCGGGATACATGGAAGTCCATTCGCCGTTTTCACCTTCTGCAGCCATTTTCAGGTGTTCGGAAGTGCTCTTTTTCAGATCACCTACCAGCCAGAACCAAAGCTTGGCATGGGCTCTTTCATTGCCTGCAGTTTCACGGAAGATATCAGCGATTTGGCGGGAATATGTGGGATCTTTTTCTGCTTCGGCAGCAAACAGGTTGTATTTTACATGAGCCTGAGATTCGCCGGCATAGGCAGCATACAGATTTTTCTCCGTTTCGGTGCCCTTTATTTTTTTCATTTCTTCTGCAATTTTTTCTTTATCCATTTAAAAATCCTCCTTTTATGATATGCAGGCCTTTCAAATAGAAATCGGATCCTGCGATTACAATAAACATAATAGGGAATCCATGGATAAAAGTCAATACTATGCTTTCGCGGGAAAGATGGATTATAAAGCGGGAATCAGCCGGCTTTATTTTTCCTTTTTCCTGATTCTAAGGAGAAAAATTCCCTGTTTTCCGGAAATGAGGCGGAGAAAAGAGAAGGGAGAACATAGCGAAAATTTACAAAACCTTTACAAACGTGGTTTATTATCAATATATAAGTTACATTTTTTTGAAAAATGGAGGATAGAATGTTTAGCCTGGTCAATAAGCATGAGGAATATTTTGATTTCCTTGTTACCAATTCCGAGTATTTCAAAAAAGGAACACAAATGGTGAAGGCAGTTTTGCAGGATCCTTCCCGTTTGGAGAAGTATTCAGAAGAAATTAGAAATATTGAAAAGGCGGCAGATGAAGTAACGCACAGCATTGCAGAAAAGATGCAGCACGTATTCATAACACCGATTGACAGAGAGGATTTTTACCTTTTAACCAGTTCTCTGGATGATTGTGTGGATGATATCCAGGATGTCATCATGAGCCTGAAATTATACCATGCAGGGATTGGCTGGGAACTGCCGTTCCGTATGGCGGATATTCTGATCGATATGTCCGGGGAGATGATTGTTCTTTTCCGGCTGCTGAAGGATATTGATAAAAATGAACAGGAAATTCTCCAGAGAGCCCGGAAACTGAACGAATTGGAAAGCGAAGGGGATGAGGTTTACCGGAAGGTTATTTTTGATCTTTTTGACGGTACTCATGAAGTGATGGAAATCATTCGCTGGAAGGAAATCATGGAGGCAATGGAAAATGCCTGCGACCAGGCAGAAAAAGTGGCGAATTTGATTAAAGAGGTGGTCATGAAATATGCCTGAAGTCTACCTCATAGCAATGGTCATTATATTGGCCCTGCTTTTTGATTTCATTAACGGTTTTCATGATACAGCCAATGCAATCGCAACCAGCGTAGCCACTCGTGCGCTGAGTCCGCGGGTGGCTATTATCATGTCTGCATGTATGAATTTTATCGGTGCGATGGTTTCTACAGGGGTAGCAAAGACAATCGGCGGAGAAATTGTCACTTCCCCGCATATGATTGACTCTGTGGTTATTGTAGCGGCTTTGGCAGCGGCAATCGTATGGAATCTTTTTACCTGGTGGATCGGTATGCCCTCCAGTTCCTCTCATGCGATGATCGGAGGCATTATCGGAGCGGTTATTATTTCCTACGGTGCAGGAGCTGTTCATGTAGCCGGTGTCATGAATATTGTTATCGGCCTTGTGGTATCGCCGCTGGTAGCACTGTTTACCGGTTATGCAATCATGACAATACTGTATATTCTGTTCAGGAATGTGGGAAAATCAAGGGTTAATATGATTTCCCAGAAAGTGCAGATCCTGTCGGCAGCAATGATTGCCTTTTCTCATGGTTCAAATGATGCACAGAAATCCATGGGGATCATTACTCTGGCCCTTTTGTCCGGAGGGTTCATCGGACAGCTGGAAGTTCCCTGGGAAGTAAAAATCGCCTGTGCGCTTGCTATGTGCATGGGAACCAGCGTAGGCGGCTGGAGAATTATTCGGACAGTAGGAAATAAGATTTTCCGCATGCAGCCGGTGAACGGCTTTGCGGCGGATCTGAATTCATCTCTTATTATTTTCTCTGCGACAATGCTGCATCTGCCTGTTTCCACTACACATGTGGTGACAGGTTCCATCATGGGGGTAGGCTGGGCAACCCGCTTCCGTGCTGTTCGCTGGAATGTAGCCTATCAGATGGTATCGGCCTGGTTCATGACGATTCCCTGTACGGCGGCAGTGGGGGCACTTGTCTACCTGCTGATCAAGAACATATTCTGAATAAAAAGAAAAATGAATCTGAATGTCTGGATGACAGACAGGAAGGTTCATTTTTTATGCATGATTTTGCCGAAGCGTCTGATTGAGATATATAAAGAGACAGGGGTATGGTAAAATAGGAAATATTTGTTATACAAGACAGTAACGGAGGTACAGTATGCTGATTCAATGGTTTCCCGGGCATATGACAAAAACAAAACGTCTGATAGAAGAGCACCTGAAGGCTGTGGATTTAGCGGTGGAGCTTCTGGATGCCAGGATTCCTTCTTCCAGTGCCAATCCCATGGTGGAGGAGATGCTGGTCGGAAAGCCGCGGATTATTATTCTGAACAAAGCGGATCTGGCAGATCCGAAGAAAACGGATCAATGGATAGCCTATTACAATAAAAAGAATATTTCCGTCGTTCCCATGACGGTGGGCAACAGCAAGAACAAAAAGAAACTGATTCGGCTGATCCATGAAACGGCGTCTCCGATTATGGAAAAATGGAAAAAAAGAGGCTTGAAAAACAGATCGGTTCGGCTGATGATTCTGGGAATTCCCAATGTAGGCAAATCCAGTCTTATTAATTTCCTGGCCGGCACGGCAGCTGCCCGTACTGCCAATACGCCGGGACATACCAGAGGAAAGCAGTGGGTTCGTCTGTCTGACGGGCTGGATTTACTGGATACGCCCGGTGTCTTGTGGCCGAAATTTGAGGATCAGACGGCGGCAATGCGTTTGGCAGCAACCGGAGCTATTGCGGGAGATGTATTTAATTCCTCAGAGGTCGTAGCGGCACTTCTTTCTTCTCTGGCTCAGACAGAACCAGAAATCCTGAAAGAAAAATACAGGATAGAAGATGTCAATCAGGACCCGCAGATTTTACTGGAAGCAGCCGGAAGAAGGAGAGGTTGTTTCCTGCCGGGAGGAGCCATTAACTATGACCGGGCGGAAGCCGCGGTACTGGGAGATTTCAGGAATGGAAAGCTGGGACGGGTTACGCTGGATCCGGTTCCGGAGGAGTAAGACATGAGAACAATAGCAGAAATCCGGGAAATTTTAAAAGAGGATGATGTGGCGCAGGACCTTCTGCGGGAATTGATGGATGATTCCCGCAAAGGAGTGCAGAAACTGGTTTCTTCTTATATGAAACGTCTGGAAAAAGAAGGGCAGGAACGGCTTCGGGTGGAATCCCTTTATGAGACGGAAACGGGATTCTATCAGAAAGGAAAGAAACTGGTTTGCGGTATTGATGAAGTAGGAAGAGGACCGCTGGCGGGGCCGGTTACAGTGGCTGCGGTTATTTTGAAGCCGCACTGGTTTGTCAGCGGCTTGAACGATTCAAAGAAGGTCACACCGAAACACAGAGAAGAAATCGCAGCAAAAATCAAACAGGAAGCACTTGCTTATTCTATTGTCAGCCTGCCGCCGGAGGAAATCGATGCTTACAATATTTATGAGGCGACCATGATTGCCATGTATAAAGCAGTGGAAGGGCTTTCGGTACGGCCTGAGGCGGTCATTGTAGATGCGATGCCGCTTCATTTTCGCGTACCTACAGTTTCTCTGATTCACGGAGATGCCAGAAGTGCCTCCGTAGCAGCAGCTTCGATCCTGGCCAAGGTGCACAGAGATGCCTTGATGGATGAGTATGATCGGGTGTATCCGGGGTACAGCTTTGCGCAAAATAAAGGGTACGGAACAGCGGAGCATATCCGGGCACTGCATACTCTGGGAATTACACCGATTCATCGAAAAAGCTTTGAACCCATTAAAAGTATGCTGCTGGAGAATTTTACAGCAAATATGAAATAACGGCTGAACCGGATAGGGAAAGCTAATGAATTAATCTTTCACTAATAAATAAATAATATGATTGTTGTAATTCATTACACTTGCAATAATAGACTGAGATTGTAATGACTTATAATTAGTGATACAATTTATTTATTTGATAATTCTTTTACAGAATTATTTTTCTCATTTTTTTCTTATTTATGTTGGGAGTGGTTTCATGTACCCGGTGAACCTGAAAATGACCGGAGTTCCCTGCCTCATCATCGGAGGAGGACATATCGGGGAGCGAAAAATCAGGAAACTGCTTTCGGAAAAGGCTGCTGTAACTGTGCTGGCTCCGGAAGTAAGTGAAGAAATCGGTCAGATGATCAGAGAAGGGAAAGTTCATTGGGAAAAAAGAAACTATGAAGCCGGAGACTGTCTGGACTTTCGCTTTGTGGTTACCGCTACGGGCGTCAGGCAGATAGCTGAGGCTGTCAGGCAGGAAGCAGCAGAAAGAGGTTTTCTTTATAATGCCGCGGATTTCCCTGAATTGGGAAATTGCTTCCTTCCGGCAGGCTTTCGAAAAGGGAATATTGAGGTCGCCGTATCTACCGGCGGCAAATCGCCTGCCGTAGCGCGCTTTTTGAAAACGCGGCTGGCGGAAGCGATTCCTGATGCTCTTTCGGATTGGCTGGATCGGGTTACCCGGATCCGGGCGGAATTGAAAAGAGACATTGCAGACAGCCGCATAAGAGAAAATTTTTGGGAAACCGTATTCGACGAGAAGGTTTTATCTCTTGTATATGCGGGGAAATTAGACGAAGCAGAGGAGTATATACGTCATGCAGTTGGTAGTCTTAGGTCTTAATTATAAAACAGTGCCGGTAGCTGTTCGCGAGCAATTTTCCATTTCCGCGGACAGTGCCAGAAGCGGTCTGCAGCATTTGGATGAACAGGAAGGAATTCGGGAGGCAGTGGTCCTCTCCACTTGCAACCGTACGGAAATCTATGCAGTATTGGAGGATGCTTCGGCCAGACAGGTACTGAAAGACTTTTTCCTGACACTTTCCGGCAACGGGGATGCGAAAGAGGAATATTTTTTCTACTATGAAGGGAGGGACTGCGTTCTCCATCTCTTTAATGTAGCATCGGGACTGGACTCTATGGTAATTGGAGAAAGTCAGATTCTGAATCAGATCAAGACTGCATACACGATGGCGCTTGCCGAAAAGGCTACGAAGACGATTTTGAACACACTTTTCCACAGAGCGATTACAACAGGGAAAAGGGTCCGCACAGAAACCCGGATTTCCTACAGTGCAGTATCCGTAAGTTATGCGGCGGTAAAGCTGGCGGAAAAAATCCTGAACGGGCTGGAAGGAAAGACGGCCATGGTTTTCGGCGCCGGCGAAGCAGCGGAGCTGCTTGTGAAAAATCTGCAGGGAAAAGGTCTCCGAAATGTTATTGTTACGAACCGTCATATGGACAAAGCAGAGGAACTGGCGAAAAAATTCGGAGGAACTGCGATTCCTTTTACGGGAGCTGTCAATCATGCGGATGACTGCGATATCCTGATTACTGCTACGGGAGCTTCTCAGTATATTGTGAAGGCCTGGGATGTACGGAATTTGATGAAGAGAAGAAGCAATCAGCCGCTGATGGCGATTGATATTGCGGTTCCCTGTGATATTGAGCCGGAAGTCGGCGATATTCATAACGTATCTCTTTATAATATTGATGATCTTCAGGAAATCGTAAACGATAATATTCGTCTGAGGGAAGAGGAAGCGGAAAGAGCAAAAATCATTATTCAGGAGGAAATTGATTCCATCGAGGAACGGTTTACGTATCTGAGTGCCCGACCGGTCATGGTATCCCTGTCGGATAAAGCAGAGGAAATCAGAAAAAGAGAACTTCATCGCACGCTTGGGAAGCTGCATGGTTTGTCCTATGAAGATATAAAAGCTCTTGATCATATGACGCATATGATTGTTCGCAAAATCCTGAGAGAACCGATGATTCAGCTGAATGAATATGCAGGGACAGAATGGGAATCTGCCAATAAATCTGCTGTGACAAGACTGTTTCATCTGGATGTTGCCGGAGGGGAAAAGCTTGAAAAATAAGATTACTATTGCTACCAGAGAAAGTCTCCTTGCTATGTGGCAGGCGAAGTATGTGGCAGGAGAAATTAAAAAGAAATATCCGGGAATCACGGTAGAACTTCTTCCGGTAACGACAAAGGGAGATCAGGTTTTGGATCGTTCCCTGGTAGAAATCGGCGGGAAGGGACTTTTTATCAAGGAACTGGAAGTCATTCTGCTGGAAGGAAAGGCAGATATTGCTGTCCATTCCCTGAAGGATATGACGGCTCAGTGCCCGGAAGGGCTGATGATCGGAGCTGTTACGGCAAGGGAAGATCCGCGGGATGCTTTTGTTTCAAACCGATATAAATCTTTTGAAGAGCTTCCGGCTGGTGCTGTTGTGGGAACGTCCAGCCTGCGGCGGCAGGCACAGCTTCTCCATTACAGGAAGGATCTGGTCATCAGGACTCTGAGGGGAAATGTACAGACAAGACTTCGGAAGCTGGATGAAGGGGAATTTGATGCCGTGATCCTGGCAGCAGCAGGACTGAAGCGTCTGGGGCTGTCTCAGCGGATTTCCGGTTATATTTCTGCGGAAATGAGTATTCCGGCAGCCGGGCAGGGGGTTATGGCCATTGAAGTCAGATCCGATGACCGGGAGACACAGGATATCATTTCTTTCCTTCATGACCGTCAGGTGGCATTCTGCGTTCGGGCAGAACGGTCTTTCCTGGCAAAAGTCGGAGGAGACTGCAAGGTGCCGGCAGGCATTTTTGCCGTACCGACGGAAGACGGGGAGCTTCGGGCGGATGCTTTCATTGCATCGCCGGACGGAAAACAGCTGTATCGTTCTTCCCTGAAGGGAAACAGAGAAAACCCGGAGAAAATAGGACAGGACCTGGCAGAATACCTGCTTGATGAAGGCGGACGGGAAGTTCTGCAGAAAATGGATAAAATTTAATCATATTGAGGAGGATGTATGAAAACAGGGAAAGTATATCTGATCGGTGCCGGGCCCGGGGACCCGGAACTTCTGACATTGAAGGGAAAACGATGTATAGAAGAAGCCGATGTCATTGTAGGTGACTATCTGGCGGATGAGCGGCTTCTCCGGTTTGCCAAGCCGGAATCGGAATATATTTATGTAGGGAAAAAGTCCCGCTGTCATACCATGCGGCAGGAAGATATCAGCGCACTTCTGGCCGAAAAGGCGAAGGAAGGGAAAATTGTAGCTCGCCTGAAAGGGGGCGATCCTTTCGTTTTCGGACGGGGCGGAGAGGAAATCGAGGTGCTCCGTAAAGAGGGTGTGCCCTATGAAGAAGTTCCCGGAATTACCAGTGCTATTGCAGCGCCGGCCTATGCGGGCATTCCGGTGACACACCGCGGTGTAGCTGCATCTTTTGCAGTCATTACAGGACATGAAGATCCTACAAAAGATAAATCATCCATTCACTGGGACAAATTGGCAGGAGGGGTGGATACTCTGATTTTCCTCATGGGGGTAGGTCATACAGAAATGATTACCTCTCAGCTGATGAAGTACGGAAGAGATCCGAACACACCGGCAGCCTTTGTCCGCTGGGGAACCCGGCCGTACCAGGAAACCTATACAACGACTCTGGGAGAAGCTGCTGCGGATGTAAAAAGACTGGGAATCAAACCGCCGGCAGTCTTTGTGGTCGGAAATGTAGTCGGTCTGCGGGAGACAATGCGCTGGTTTGATCGTCAGCCCTTGTTCGGGAAACGGGTGATAGTAACCCGTACCAGAAGTCAGGCAGGAAAGCTGTCCCGGCGGCTGGATGAAAAGGGAGCTCTGTGTTATGAAATTCCGACCATTACCATTGCGGAACCTTCTGACGGATATGAGTCCATGGACAGGGCCATTTCTGTTCTGGCTGTTTATGACTGGATTTTGTTTACCAGTGCCAATGGTGTAGATGCTTTCTTTAAAAGACTGGACGAACAGGGGTATGATACGAGAGCCATTGCTCATGCCAAGGTCGGAACCATCGGGAGCGCTACGGCAAAGGCTCTGCTGAAGTACGGCATTAAAGCAGATCTGGTACCGGCTGAATATAAGGCAGAGTCCCTTCTGGATGCACTGAAAACAAAGGTAAAGGCAGGAGACCGTATCCTGATTCCCAGTGCCAAGGTTGCCAGAAGCGTATTGCCGGAAGGGCTGAAAAATCTGGGGTGTCTGGTAGATGTGGCTGAAGCTTATGAGACAAAAGCAGACATTTCCCATCAGGAGGAACTGATCCGCCATTTGCAGAACAAGGATGTGGATATCATAACCTTTACAAGCTCCTCCACTGTTTACCATCTGATGGAACAGATTGAGGGCAGGACAGAACTGCTGGAAGGCGTTACCCTGGCATGCATCGGACCGATTACAGCGGAGGCATGCCGGAAATATCATTTAACACCGTCTATCATTGCTGATGTTTATACTATAGACGGACTTATTGATGCAATGGAAAGAGGCATTCAGAAGAAATGAAAGTGAATACATTACGCCCGAGAAGATTGAGAAAAACGGAAGCTATCCGCAGTATGGTCAGAGAGACCTCGCTGGAAGTGAATGATTTTATTTACCCGATTTTTGTTGTTCCGGGGACCAATGTAAAGGAAGAAATTCCCAGTATGCCGGGACAGTATCATCTGTCCGTAGACAATGCAGTAAAAGTGGCAGAAGAAATATATAAACTGGGAATTCCTGCTGTAGAAATTTTCGGACTTCCGGAATATAAGGATGAACAGGGGTCCTCTGCGTGGGATATGGAAAGTCCTGTACAGAGAGCTATGCGGGCCATTAAGAAGGAAATTCCGGATCTTGTTATTGTTGGGGATGTCTGCCTTTGCCAGTATACCAAGAGCGGACACTGCGGCCTGCTGAATGGCCGTGAAGTCGACAATGATCCTACACTGGACCTTCTGGCCAAAACAGCGCTTTCTCAGGCAGAAAGCGGTGCAGATATTGTGGCGCCTTCTGATATGATGGATGGCCGCGTAGCCAAGATCAGAGAAGTTCTTGATGCCAATCAGCACCAGGATGTATCTATCATGTCTTATGCCATCAAGTATGCTTCCGGATTCTACGGTCCGTTCCGTGATGCCGCAGACTCTGCTCCGCAGTTCGGCGACAGAAGAGGATATCAGATGGATCCCGCAAACAGCCGGGAAGCCATGAAAGAACTGGAACTGGACATGGAAGAAGGCGCGGATATGATCATTGTAAAACCGGCTATGGCTTATCTGGACATTGTCAGACAGGTAAGAGACCGCATTGACCGGCCGGTTGTAACCTATAACGTTTCCGGGGAATATGCCATGATCAAGGCGGCCGGAGCCAAAGGCTGGATTGATGAAAAGCGTATTATCATGGAATCCCTGACCTGCATGAAGCGGGCAGGCTCCGATATGATTATCACCTATTTCGCACCGGAAGTCGCAAGATGGCTCAAAGAGGAGGCAGGAAAGTGATTAACCTTTCAAAATCTGCGGAAGAATTTGAAAAGTCCAAGAAATACATGCCCGGAGGAGTGAACAGCCCTGTCCGCTCTTATCCTCATATGGGATGTCCTCCGCCTTTCATTGCTTGTGCGAAAGGTTCGCATATTACGGATATCGACGGAAATACCTATATTGATTACGTAGGCTCCTGGGGGCCTATGGTTTTAGGTCATGCCCATCCGAAAGTTATCGCGGCAATCCAGAAGGCAGCGGAAAACAGCACCAGCTACGGGGCTCCCACGGTCAAGGAGACGGAAATTGCAGAACTGATCCATGAAATTTATCCTTCTGTGGAAAAGCTGCGTATGGTCAATTCCGGTACGGAAGCAACCATGAGTGCACTCCGCGCAGCCCGGGGCTATACAGGAAGAAGCAAGATTCTGAAGTTTGAAGGCTGCTATCACGGTCATGCAGACAGCCTTCTCGTCAAAGCAGGCTCCGGTGCGGCAACTTTCGGAAATCCGGACAGTGCCGGTGTGACCGAAGGAACTGCAAAAGATACGATTGTAGTTCCTTACAATGATATTCCGGCTTTTACCAAGGTTATGGATGAAGCAGGAGATGAAATTGCGGCGGTTATTGTGGAACCGGTAGCCGGCAATATGTGCTGCGTTCCGCCTGTGGAAGGTTTCCTGGAATGTCTTCGGAAGGAAACGGAAAAGCACGGTACCGTTTTGATTTTTGATGAAGTGATGTGCGGATTCCGTACTTCGTTCCATGGTGCGCAGGGAAAATATCATATCCGTCCGGATATGACCTGCCTCGGCAAAATCATCGGCGGGGGACTCCCGGCGGCAGCCTACGGCGGCAGACGGGAAATCATGAACTGCATTGCTCCGGACGGTTCCGTATATCAGGCCGGTACACTTTCCGGCAATCCTCTGGCAGTGACAGCAGGCATTGAAACTCTGAAGCAGATGATGGCCATTCCCGATCTGGATCAGAAGCTTTCCGATAAGGTAAATGCACTTCTGACAGGATGGAAGGAAGCTGCTGAGCGGGCCGGTGTTGCACTTGTTGCGCATCAGTCCGGCTCCATGTTCGGCATCTTTTTCTCGGAAAAGGATGTGCTGAACTATCAGGATGCCTGTGCAGCCGATGCAAAGCAGTTTAAGGCCTGGTTCCTTTCCATGCTGGATCAGCATATCTATCTGGCGCCTTCTCCTTTCGAAACATTGTTTATGTCCTATGCCCACAGCGATGAAGACATAGAAAAGAGTATTCAGGCAGCTTCGGCAGCAATGGAAGCCGCAGCAAAAGCATAAGGAATTTTTCTTAAAATCAGGAAGCATTTCAGAGAAGACTTTACATCTAGGAATTTCCATGTTAAAATATATCTAAAGATATAAATCATTTTAAGAAAAGGAGCAATCACTATGAAACTGTCTGATAAGATGTTAAAAGCTTTGGTAGCACAGGCAAATATGGAATTGGGCGCAGGCTACCTCTATCGTTCCATGTCCCATGATATGAAAAATCTTTCTTTGAACGGCTATGCTGAATGGCTGAAAAAGCAGTATGAAGAAGAAAGAGAACATGCTTTCAAGATTGTTGAATACATCGAAGACCGGGACGGCGTTGTTGATTTCCTTCCTCTCGAAGGTGTGAAACATTATGCTACTCCGCTGGAAGCAGCAGAAGCTTCTCTCGCTCATGAAGAAAAGGTATCTGCTTCTATCCGCAATCTTTTCAAGATGGCAAGAGAAGAAGGAGATATTGAAACAGAAGTATTCCTCCAGTGGTATATCACTGAACAGATTGAGGAAGAGGTCAATGCAAGAGATAATGTAGCCGGCTTCAAGAAAGCAGAAGGCTGCGACGGACTGCTCTTCATGTTTGATGCTCATCTGGCAAAGCGTTGATTGCCTGAATTAAAAACTTTTCCCCAAAACCGGACCGGAATGTTTGAATAACAGACATTCCGGTCCGGTTTTTGTTGAGTTTAGGGGATAAACAGGGAATGAAATCGGCCAATCAGGCGGTTTTTCATGGCCGCCGAAGGATTTTATTTTCTGTACGTCGGTGAAAATCGGGTTTATTATCTGCCGAGGGTCCGGACAGAGAGCAGACGGGCAGTGCTTCGTTCAGCCAGGGGATTCCCGGGATTTCAGGAAACGGATGAGGCCTGTTTATCGGATCGTATTGAATACGCAGGAACACTGCACAGTTATTTGAGTCGGTTTGAAAAAAAGATTTTATTATTGACTATTATTTATCATAAATCCTACAATAAAGGAAAAATAAAGAAATTCAAGAGATCAGAATCAATCATATCAGGAAAAGCAGGCGACAGTTATGAAAACGACCGAATTCGGACGTGAAGGAGAATCATTGGCCCAGCAGTATCTGGAAAGGAAAGGGTACTTGTTTCTGGAAAGAAATTTTAAAAGGGTACACGGGGAAATTGATTTGATTATGCAGGATGGAGCAACGCTTGTTTTTGTGGAGGTAAAAAGCCGGCACAGCCGCAGGTACGGAGAGCCTATAGAAGCAGTGACACCTTATAAGCAGCGCCATATACGGAACTGCGCAAAACTTTACCTGATGAATCATCCCGCCAACGGACAAAGAATCCGGTTTGATGTAGTGGAAATAATGGCCGGCTGCGGAGAAATAAAATTCAAACATACCCAAAATGCATTTTAATACAGGTAAAAAATACAAAGGGGGGATAACATGTACGCAAAGGCGCTGGGAACGACAACTTTCGGACTGAACGGCCATGTAATCGGTGTAGAAGTGGATATTAATAAATCAGTTCCCGCATTTGATATTGTGGGGCTTCCGACTGCAGCGGTAAAGGAAAGTAAGGAAAGAGTCCATTCAGCGATTCGAAATTCTGGATATCGTTTCCCTGTGGATAAGGTGACAGTGAATCTGGCGCCGGCTGATTTGAAGAAGGACGGATCCGGGCTGGACCTGCCGATTGCCATCGGGCTTCTGGCTGCAGAGGGACAGATTTCCGAAGAGTGTCTGAAAAATACGATTTTCATCGGGGAGCTTTCTCTGAAAGGAGAGATCCGGGCAGTCCCGGGGGTCCTTTCCATGGTTCTGGCAGGAAGAGAAGCCGGGGTATCCCGCTTCTGCATGGCTCCGGAAGTCACGAATGAAGCTTTGCTTTGTGAGAATATTGAGGTATATGGACCCAGGACACTTCGTGATCTGGTGGAATTTTTGACGGGGCGGCAGCCGCTGG
>ULUY01008823.1_pt1 | contig 43801 bp, 41 predicted proteins | sample 1959031 | NCBI WGS metagenome assembly ULUY01 (sample SAMEA4835774, study PRJEB28245) | human gut metagenome | biome: gut microbiome; material: fecal sample | place: Denmark | collected 2008
ACGCCTTCTCCGTTAGGCCGGTCCTTTTTTCCTCTTGCTTTTCGTTCTTCCCTTTTATTTTTCTTCCTTTTATTCTCAATTTTCAATCCTCCATTTTCAATTGACCAAAAGCCTACCTTTTTAAATGAAATAAACGGAAATCGATTTCGATCCTCGTTGGATCTGTTTTCGATTCCCGTTAGAATTGATTGCAAGAATATACGGATTTGTCTGTTCAAGATTAAAGCAATCCGGCAGATCTTATTACTTTTGTTACAAAATAATGCAGTTATGACAAAGCAGGCATTTCCTCAAAGAACAGAAAAGAATATTCCTTCAGAATTATTCTCGAATGAGATTTATTTTTCTGAAATAGAAAAGATTCTTTCTGAAGGACAATCGGTACAGATTCCGGCAAAAGGGAAAAGTATGTTTCCTTTTATCCATGATCGGAAAGATTTACTTATTGTAGGGCATGCCGAGAACCTCAAAACCGGAGATATTGTCTTAGCTCATTTACCAAATGGAATATTCGTTCTGCATCGTATCATTCAGCTCTCCTCTCAACATATTATATTGATGGGCGATGGCAATATACAGGCAAAAGAATATTGCCAACGTAGCCAGATCATAGGGAAGGTTTATTTTATCCTCCGAAACGGACGAAAAATTGACTGTAATTCGCCTGCAGAAAAAAGGAAAGCTTTCATTTGGCAAAAACTGCTTCCCATACGAAGATACCTATTGTTTCTCTTCAAACTGTTTATCCCTATAAAATTAAGGTGATGGCTACACCCTCGTTTCACAACGAAGGCATAGCCAAATTGTATAAAAAAGAAATATTAATATAATAAGATCAATTTCATTTAGAAATGATAAGTCAAACCCACATTCAAGGATAAAATACCTTCGCCACTACGGCCTCCTTCTTCGCTGTCGAAGCCGTCACCGGTAATCACACCACGTAAATCCAGGTTAATATCCAGGGCTGATGTTACATGAAAAGCATTGAAAAGTCCCGCATTGCCGCTCACGCCCGTAAAAGACGGTTTCTCAGTTACCGCAATTACTCCGATGCCGACATAGGGGCTACAATCCCATACTCGGGAAGGATTATATCCAAGGAGCCAGTTTGTCGCGTTGAACATCGCATCGGCATGGATGTTGAAGAAATTGATCTTCTGCTTATCCAACCACATACTGGCATCATGAACCTCACCGGTAGAATGAGAACCGTTCTGGGTAGCGCCTTCTACTGACAAGCCACTGTACATCAGGCGAGCTCCCCAAAGCGGCGTAAACCAACGGCCTACTGCTATATCCAAAGCCGGAGATATTCTTTCTCCAAACGGAACTTGTTTGTTGTGGTCACCAAAGCCTATCTGCGGACCGGCTGCTATACTGACAAACCAGCGTGGTTCAAACTCTTCTGTATCCGCCGAAGTCGCTTTGACTTCATCTGATCCTTTCACCGGATTCATGGCACTTACACCAATAGCCATCAGTGAAAAGACGGTTAAAAATAACTTTTTCATTTTTACTCGTACTTTATTTATTATTCTTACTTTTTATTCTGCATCCGTCACAAAGTTTCCACTTACAATATTAGTATTCATCCAGATCAGACGCTCCGAATAGGCTTGCTTCATGGAAGCGATGGCTTCATCGAATGTCATGTCTTCGTCACCGTTGAATGCTGCCCCTACAGAAGTTTTCAAACTACCAAGAGGCCACATAGCATAATTATACTGATCTGAAACTTTATTCTGTGCACCCAATACATCTATCTTATTTACAACATTCAACAACTGTGGATAGATAACAACCCAACGCTCTTGTACCTTGGCACGGAATGTTGCATCCTTGAACAGCAACGGATACCACATATATGGCATGTCATTTTCATAATCATAACCACCAATAAGGTGCCATGTTGCTAATTTCGATGCAGCATACAGCCATTCATTCGTATTACGGCAATCATAATTACCGCCATATTTACTGTTCATGGTCCTCACCTGGTCATAATTGATAAATGTCTGCCAGTCAAAATCCCATACCGGACCGGCGGTCAGTTTGTTATCACCATCCATATACATATAGACACTCTTCGGATGTTTGTATTCATCGTTGAATGTCAATTCCTGCACAAAGAAATAATCTATCACAGAATTGATATCCAAGTCGCTGTAGGCCGCCTCGTAATTTCCGCTTTCCAGATTAGCTTCTATGGCCTCAATCCTGGCCTGTACCTGATTGAATATATCAGTACTATACTGCTTTACCTCATCCTTAAACATACACGGCAAGCCACGACCAGTACGGAACTTGTCCACCTCATCATAATTGTCGTCAAATTCGAGCAGATAACCGCAGTCGGCCATGGTCGGACTTGTATTACCATCGCCCACCACGTCTTCCATACAGTCTTTTATATCCACACGGTCGCCGTCAATCTTGATTTGCTCACACAGATAATAATTACCTACATGACGGCCGTCTATCACAACTTCTACACTGGTTCCACGAGGACTCCAACCCATGCCATCGTTAACAAAAGCACTGTCTGTACGATGAGCCACTTCAAAAGCAACGGCATTACGCAACATGGTACGGTCCATCCAATTAGCCAAAAGTACCCAGCGTTTATGTTTGGGCATGCCCAGCACTTTGGCTTTGCTTGCAAGCTTTACGGCAAAAGGCTTTTTAGGGAATGCCTGTGTAGAGTTTCCACGCAGGCGGATTCCACAAAGACTCTCTTCCAGATCCATAGTCCCATCAGCATTATATACGGCCATTTTATCTGTTTCTACCCAATCTGCATCTTTAGAGCGTACGCTAATACCAGCGGCCTCCCAAGTTTCACTTCCTCCGCCACTCTGTGTCAGCACCACAACCGGCAAACCAGAATTCGTGACAGAAACCGTAAAGTTTCTTGTTTCACCCCCGTTAGAAAGCGTATAAACCACAGGCCTATTGAAATCAACTTCAGTCACGCCACTTGTCTGCTCTACTCCGTCTATCATGACTGTTATGCCTTCAGCCACCTCAAATGTTGGCTTCAGTTTGAAGTCGTATAGATAAGGGATACATCCCATAATAGAATCACGACCTACAGCCAAGGCTTCCTCAGTATTGTCTACAGGGCTTGTAGTACTGCCGTTGAAGACTAATTTCTTGTCCAGAATCTTGCCTGCATTATTCTTTGCTTCGAAAGAGAACGATGTAAATACAGGACGGTTGGTTACCGTCATGTCGTTCTTATAATTCTCCAGCGTAAACGGGAATGTGTAGCAGGTGTTCGCAGCAAAGTCCACCAGCGCTGTGCGGGTAAATTCAGCCTTAAACTTCTGTGTAAGGATGGTAATCTTGATTTGATCACCCTGACGGATATCCGGTGCGCAGGTGATATAACCGGTATAGTTCTGTCCGCTGGCAAGGGCCGGAGTGTCACTCCAGTTCATTGTCAGTTCATTGGCACCGGTAGCATCGCCGGTCCATGTAACAGCTTTCGATGTGGCATCGAAGGTAAATTCACCTCCCAGACGTCTGCCTTCGGGCAACGTCAAGATGATGCTTTCGAGCGCATCGCCTTCGAGTGCCGTTCCTGTGGCATTGATGTCGAACTTGAGGAGCGAGAACAGATGTTCGAACTCGAATTGATAACTACCTTCATAGGTCTTGAAAGTGGGTATGCCCACCTTGTAGTCAGCCTCCAGCTTTCCGGTAATCATATCAAAAGTCTGCTCCAGTTTCAGATTACCTTTCAGAGCTGTGACTTCAGATGTGGCATTCTCCATACTATACGGATAATAGGCATACGTAGGAAACTCTCCATCCGCCATCGTACCGTTAAATTCGGCTTCTGCCACATTTCCGGTATTGGTTGCTTCGAACAAGACATTCTTGGTTCCTTTATCCCCATACACGCCAATTGTATCTTTCGGTGACCACAAGATACCTGTCATTCCTTCGGGCGACGAACTGTCCACACAGGTACGAGTCTGCATTCCTTCCCCACTCATACGGGCAAGGATTGTGACATTTCCCTTTGCAGTGTGTTGCTCAAAAGAATCCTCCTGACAGGCAGTCAGCCCCCATACACTACAAGATAATATTGCATAAACTGCTATATTGCTTTTCATCTATCAGCCTATATTTTTTGTAGGATTCTTCACAGCACCAATGCCGTGAAGAATCCCAAACAAAAATTATTTATCCCAACCTATGGCATTACCACCATTGGTATAAGTGGCATTATAGGTTTTGGTTTCTCCAGTCGTAGAAGTCGTTTTCTTACGCAACTGGAATTTTCTGTTGTTCATGATAGTTGTCTGAATCAAATAATCGCTCTTATACTTAGCACCAGAATTAGCTTGTTTGTCAGCAAAGTTCATGAAAATCAATCCCAATCCGGCATTTTCTGTTCTTTTCTGAAGTTCGTCAACAGCCAGATTGTTCATATCCTCAGTCAAAGCTACAATTCCATTCTCACGACTACCAATATCACCTCTGTCAGAATAATATCCTCCAAGGTCATTCATAAACCATGTCTTGTGAGAATTATCATTCTTATACAAATCAATACTCTCCTGGAACAAGTGCGTAATACCATCCTTCTTTTGCTGGGTAGTAGCTTCCTGGCCACTTCCAACACTGGTAACCTCCTGATAATACCATCTCAATTTTGGATTTGTATTATTTGCATACCATACAGGTATTCCCCAATCCATAGGCATACCACCATTGTTATCCTGATAAGTCCATTCGCCTTTTACAGGGCCGGTTGCATTTCCCCAGAAAGTAAACATGATAGGAGCTGTAGTTGTACCATAATTGCTAATCATATTCTGCGAATTGTAGTTAGCCTTCAATATAATCTTACCCTTCACATCGTCAATAGTTGTATTTGGGGTTATTTTCTCAGTATAAATACGATTAGAGGCAGTACCAGCTATTGAATTAACTTCTTCACGAAGATGTTCAATCCAATACTGCTCATCATCTTCAAGGACTGGTTTATCTCCTGATGAATAAGTCAACATCACAAAAGCGAACTCATTCATTTTACCTGCCTGTTCACAAACATCAAGATAAGAGGCTATTTGGGCAATGGCGTCACTTAACTTCATGACAGTTTTGTTTTTATCTTCACAAACTACATAGAATCCGTCGTATTCGAAGCCCCATCCCCAATGTCCTATTGTTGAAGTCTGGAAAATAAACGCGCGAACACCATCTTGGAACTGCTGTTCAATGGTAGCATTCTGATAAACTCTGCTGGACCTATTCGCACTTGTCAATATAGAGAACTTACTACCCGGGATAGAGAGCTCAGAGATATAAATATTCGGGTCAAGGGCACTCATCCAATAGGTATCACCATCAGAGTCTATAGGTGGCAGAAGAACTCGGTTTACCTTGTGCGGCACAATTGAAGCATACTGCAAAGTACGAGTTCTTTCACCACCGTTCAAAGTATTGACCGCAATCTGAAGTGTCCGCTTATCTATTTGATTCACATCATCAGGAATAATATATGCCTTTACATTCAGGAATTTTTCATCATCTCCCAAGGTTATATATTCATCCTTTTCTTGATCATAACAAGGTATATTAATCACATTTCTAACCTCTCCCATATCACCGGTAGGTTTACAGGTTGGGTAATCAGTTGCGCCTGCTCCACGGATATAACAGTTAAAATCACCTGTCAATATAACGTTTGCACCACTCACGGCTCTTACTGTAACGTCTGTCACAACAATTGAGGAGCCATCTGCAGGAGCAGGAATAGTGATATCAAGTACAGTAACTAGGTTATGGAACTGAAGAAATATAGTACCACTACCAGACTCAACTGTATTTTTGTCTACAGCATTGTATGCATACATATATGCATAATTCATATTAGGCAAGGCAAAAGTTGTTAATTGATCATTAACACTTGGATCTTGGGACACAATTTTACTGGTACGCCATCCTGCTGGTTGCTGATTCACAGGGATATTGGCTGTAATAGTACCCTGTTGGTCATCAGCATCAGCTCCATGCACGGCACTAGCTGGATAGAAAGCATAGAAATGATGCACATCGTCACTGCCCCATTGCAGACCAGCCGAATTAGGATCCACCTTCATCACTTCGCTTGCCTTTGATGGCGTATACGCGTCCGGTGTTATCTTATAATTCACCAAGTGATTGGCAGGCTGTGATGTTTCCTTACAGAATATGGCAATTTGATCACCATCAACCCAATTCACAGCTACTCCTTCATAATCTCGGTTACCATAAACTGTTTTTGTTTCCACACTATTAGATAGTGAAGTACCAAACAGTATCTCATCACCTATCTGCACAGGATTATTTGCCATACCGTTATCTAAGCTATCGTCTGAACAACCGGCCAAGCATGCCATAACGGCTATGCCGGCCAATAACATATGTCTACTTTTCATAAAATATTTCTTTTAATTAATCCCATCCATCATTTGTATAATTACCTTCCCAACTTGCATCAGGATTAGCAAATTCATGCTTTTCGGTGGCTACTCCTTCAGCGTTTTCCGTTCCATTTTCAAACACCGAGGCCTTCATAAAGCCTTTTTCCAATTCCACCTCCATTTTATCCATTCGTGGAATCTCATACTCTTTTCTTTTCATTGTCAATTCCTCCTATTATATTTTATGTATTAAATATTAGATTATTTCTTTTTTTTCCCATAACCATAACCATAACCGTAGCCATAGCCATAACCGTAACCGTAGCCATGACGTTTCAGAGCCGTTCCATTCAAGACCAGCGCCATGTTGTTCAGTTTCTTTTCCTGATACAAGGCCTCCAGATCCGGGAGTTGCCGGCGATCCAAACGACCTGCCCGCACCACAAAGATGGTCAAGTCGGCTATTCGGTTTGCAATCGTAGCATCCGCAATGACTCCTACCGGAACATTATCAGCGATGATATAATCATACTGCGTACGCAAGTAGCGGAACAAATCGTCCAAACGCTCGTCCATCAACAATTCTGCCGGATTCGGGGCTGATGAACCGGCCGTGATGACATCGGGCTGTGTTCCTTTTTCATTCCGTATGATGATATCTTCCGGTTTCATATCCGGATCAACCAGGTAATCCGTCAATCCTTTCCCCCTGTGTGCCGCAAACGAAGTACTCAAAGTACCTTTCCGGATATCCAGGTCCACCACGATCACCCGTTTACGAGCATACAGCAAGGTCATAGCCAGGTTACTGGATATAAAAGTCTTTCCGGCCCCTTCATTAAAGGAAGTAAACGTAATCACCTGAACCGGTTTCCCTTTCTTGGCCATAAACGCCATATTGGTACGCAAAATACGGAAGGCCTCCGAGACGATGCTATCCGGTTTGGCCAGAACAGACTTCGTCTTCTGCTTCTTATGCCGCTTATACGAATCCTTATCAAAAGGAATTTCCCCCAGATAAGGAACAGACAGCACGCCCATCAGGTCTTTCCGGCTATGAATACGCGTATCCATAAACAAGATCATCAAGAAGATGGCACCCGGTACCGCCAGTCCGATTAAAATACCCAACAGTAAAATCCGGTTCCGATTGGGAGAAATCGGCACATTGCTTCCTTCCGCATCATCAATCACCCGGGCATTGTTATCGGCCATCGCCTGCGAAAGCGCGTTCTCTTCGCGGCGGTTTAACAAGAACAGATACAAAGCCTCTTTCAGTTTCTGCTGACGCTCGATCGACAACATCTGGCGCTGTTTAGCGGGAATCGCTGTAATCCGGGCCTGTGCCCGCTGTTCCCGGCTTTGCGCATCCGTCCGACGCACATTGATGCTGACAATCATATTATCAACCGCCCGAATGATATTCTGCTTAATGGCCCGAAGTGAGTTATTCAGCTCCTGAACCACCGGATTTTCCATGCTGCTGTCTTCAACCAACTTATCCCGGCGCAGCTTTACCATATTATATTGATTAATCTGCGACTCAATATTCATGTCCTGGATACCGGTATTTGCAGGAATCAGATCAATTTCTTTGGCTGGATCAGTCAGATAGTCTTTGATATACTGAGCCAGGCGAAGTTGAGTCTCCAGCTCCAAGGCATCCGTATTGTACTTTTGCGATTCAGACATATACATATCTGCAGAAGAAGAGATATCCACTACCTTATTTTCCCGCTTAAAAGACTCAAGATCCGATTCGACCGTTCCCAGTTCCTGCTCGATGATGATCAAGCGCTCATTGATGAAGTTCGCCGTATTGACTGCCACCTGGTTTTTATCCTGGATAGCCATTTCATTATAGACCGTAATCAACGTATTCAAGACTTCCTCAGCACGAACCGGAGAATTATCCTTGATCGCCAACTTGATAATCGACGATTCATCTTCCTCCTGCTGGATGCCGATATTACCCATATAATAGGCCACAACAGCCTCCAAAGGCCGCTTCTCTACTTCAATCCACTTTCCATACCAGGATTTATCATAATAATTCGTCGGCGTGACAACAATTTTGTTCTCCGCAACGGCAACCGTATCATTCAACTGTACTTTCAGATAATGAATGGAACCCGCTTCATTCTTCACGCCCAGCATTACAGACTTCTGATCTACCGCCTGCACTCCGAAAGCCAGAGAAGTACCCGGCAAGGCATCCGGGAAAGAAACAGCAAACGGCGCTTGCGTATATAACTCCGTATAGCGAAAACCGTCTTTCAGCCGGTAATTCACATCCGCATGAACCCGACGGACCACATCACGCAACAATTTCTTAGAACGGAACTGCAAGATTTCGTTAGCCACATTGACTTTATTGATATAATTATCATACCGGTCCAGTCCGGCTGTCGATAATTTATTCGACGGATCTTTGATAATGACTGTTGCCGACCGAAAATACACAAATGGCGTTGTAGCATATTTCATCCAGGCCAATCCGCCAAACAAGATGAGAGACAGCAAAAACCAATACCATTTCGACAACAGATACATCAATAAGTCCAGTAGATTGATGCTGTTATCCTTCTTATTATCCCAATTATTCATCTGTCATTCAGTATTTCATTAGAAACTTATTTCAAAGCCCAGATCAGCGAACAGACAACCGCCGCAAAACTCAAGAACAAGGTGGTATAACGGAGGCCGCGTTCTTCATTGTCTTTTTCCTTGTACTTCGGTTCAACATACACGATATCATTCTGCTGTAAATAGAAACAAGGAGACTCAAATAAATCGGTACTTCGCAGGTCGTGCATGAACATCTGCCGGTAGTTGCCGACTTCCCGTATCACTGCGACACGATCCACCCGTGCTCTGGAAGACAGATCGCCGGCATTGGCTATCGCTTCCAACAAGGTTACCCGATCATCATCAACCGAAAAAGTCCCATTGCGCCCAACAGCACCCAAGACCGTATATTTGAAGTTCAAGAACTCAATCGATACCAAAGGATCCGTGATATAATTTCCCTCCTTGATTTTAGTCTTAATCAAATCGGTCACTTCCGTAACAGTCAGACCTTCGACATGCAGTTTTCCCAAAATCGGGAAATCAATGTCACCATCCACATTTACCCGATAGCCTTTTTCCCGGGAAATACCCGCTTCCGGATAGGTGTCAACACTTCCATTCTCGTCTATCCGGAATGTTCCCTCATGAATATTGAAAGGAATCGCTAATTCCGGTTTCTTGCAACTTACTGTAATACTTAACCGGTCATTGGGATGAATTACAGCTTCATACTTTGTATCCATCAGATACTTTTCACCCATCTCCATATTCTGTAAATAGACAAAGTCCTTTCGTGAAGAACATGAAGAAAGTACCCAAATCACCAACAGGCCAAACAACAAATACTTTTTATCCATTACGTTTACTTTTAATTTTCTCAATTTCAGATATCCTGTCTTTATAGTTTTCTAACAGAAGAAGTCATACGGCTTCTCCTTCCATATATATTTATCTCTATAGATTTTTCCTCGTCAACCCCTGATAACAAATCCTGACAGCTTCTTCATCAGGCCGGCACTCCATCCGGCCAATTCTGATATGCTCAACCAGGCGGACCAGTGTATTACACAAATCATTTACCAGCCGGTGTTCTTTCTGAATCACAGAACATCCCGGTAATATCAAGGCAAACGCATCAATGTCCTTACACAACATAAACCGGTTCTCTTTTGCCTGCTGCAACCGAACGATTCCCTTAACCGGATATTGGCGGTTTTCATAACAAGGAGTCTTTCCACTCCAAGGTGAACCAAAGGCCCAAGGTCCCTCATCCGCCATTACCACGATCGGATTATCATCATTCAGTAACTTACATCCCGGCACATAACGCTGCCATAAACGGCTGTGAGTGCTCTTGCCCGTTCCGCTTTTCCCCATAAACAGAAACGCCTCATCATCCTTCACTACAACAGAAGCGTGCATGGATATGGCCTGTCGCTTCAGGACAGCCTGCGCATATACAATCCGGATCAATGAAGCAAGCACCTGAACAATCCAAGGATCTTCCCAACAGACCACTGCGGCTGCTTCCGAAAAACAATCATTCACCCACATCCGGTGAGACGGCCCCTGCGGCGTATATTGCAAGTCTACTTCAAAGCCTCCGTCGAAAGCGTACAAGCGGGTATTTCCAACGTCACTTCCCGTATCATCCAACCAATACTGCTTATTCGCTATCACAAACGGCTCTTCAACAATCCGGAACGAGAACAATCGTTCTCCTTTAGCTGGCTTTTCATCCAGAAAAGGAAGAAAAGAAGGTAACAGCCTTTCCACCGTGGCGGCTTCAGGCAAAGACACGGAAAACATAAAACCGCCCACCCGAAAGAAGTATTCACACCGCATCATCTGCATTGCCCTACCACTAAATTTACAAAAGTCCAAAAGGCCTCAGCCGGAGCATAATGCCAGGCAAAACGAGCATTCCGATAAAACGAATTCATCGTCTGCCATTTACTCAGCTTACGATTTCTGATCGCTTTCTGACGTTCTGCCGAATAGAAGCCGAAATTACCGCCACTCATGACCCTCTTCAGCAATAAATCCGAAGAAGAACCGATTGGCAACGGAGACGGAATCATCTCTTCCGGCAAGCCTAACTGATTCACCAGAAAAGCATGCAACAAACCTGTCCAGTGATTCAAGCCGCATGTATTATAAATGACATTCATCTCATCTCCGGAAATCCGGTCATGCCACCGGTTGTAAGCCCGGGCCATATCACATAACTGCCGCAGGCCGATGCCTAAACCCAACACATGCTTGAGTATATGAGCATTCAACATCAACAAATTCAATTCAGGTCCAAACACACGGACCTTTGTCTCATCCTCGATTGTCCACCAGTCATATCCTTTCGCTTCCTCCAAACCGGATATATACTTTTTCAGGCGCGGGTTCTGCAGATCAAATCCTTGTATATGATGCTCAACCTTCAACCCCTTCCAATGATAAAAGCTGCTGCCATCGGGCCGTATTTGTAATGTACAGCCCATTTGCTGCATCCAGGCATTTGCTTTTTTCCATCCTTCGCGACGCTGGAAGTAGAAATCCACATCCCCACATTCCCGAAGTAACGGATATTCATATAACGAGGCGATGCCTTGTCCCTTTTGCAGTATCGGATACAGCCCTTGCTCTTCAAGCAAACACACCAGAGCCGCCAGTCTTTTATTCATTTCCATGTTCTTTCTCTCTATCCGATCAATCTCAACCATCCAGTGAGCCATAATGGAGACAGAAGGAAGAAGCGGTTCCGGCAAATGATATAAACCCCGATATAACAAACCTGTTACCGTTTGTTTTCGAGCCATTAAGAATATCTCATTCCAAGCAGATTCCGAAAGCGGGAAGCTTGAACAATCGTCGATGTCTTTCTCCCACAAACCAGCTTTCAATAAGGTCCAAAATGCAGTTAACACGTGCTGTTGCATCTCTCAAGAGACTACGACCAGTCCTTCTTTTATCCAGTCAGCGAGTAAATGTTTCACATCCTCCAGCGCCTTATCTATTTCCACCTCGTACTCTTCATGCAGCCATTCAGCCAAAAGCTGCGGGGAAAATTCATCTTTTCCTATCCGCTGCCATAAAAAAGCGGCCGTCTCGTTCAAGGTGTACACATAAGCCATATCCCATGTTCCAGAACAGGTATTCGCTATCATGTAGCGGTTCCCGATCTTTCTCAATACCAACTTTTCATTCAATTTCATAACCTCGCCTCTGCAGTATTCTTTGTCTGACTAAAATTTCTTACCACCCAGCAGATAGCACATGGTCAGTAAAATAATCTTCACATCCAGCCACAGATTCCGATGTTCCAGATAATCCAGATCCATCCGCAACCGAATCAGCATCTTTTCCATGGTATCCGTATAACCATTATACAAAGTGGCCATAGAAAACAATCCCGGACGCAAATGAAACAGCAAGCGATAATCCGGATTGATTGCCATAATCTGTTCCACAAAATAAGCTCGCTCCGGACGAGGACCGACAAAAGACATCTCTCCTTTTAAGACATTCCATAACTGGGGTAACTCATCTAAGTGATGCTCCCGCAAGAAACGTCCAATCTTGGTTAAACGGGCATCATCTCTTTCACATAATTGAGGGACGCCTTCTTTTTCCGCCTCCGGAATCATAGAACGAAACTTGTACAGCAAGAACTTTTGCCCTTTATACCCAATTCGCTCCTGACTGAAAATGACCGGTCCACCATCTTCCAATTTGATCCAGACAAAAAAGAAGACATACAATGGAGACAATAGAATCATACCCAATAATGCAGCTGTAACATCCAGCCCCCGTTTCACTACATCATAAACTCCAGTGGTTTCATCCGATGTTGTTTTGACATTTCTAAAAACGGTTTTTTCCTCTCTTTGCATTTTCGTAATATCTACATCCATAAATCATTAGTTATTTAATTCCTTAGTATCTATATTGTTAAAATTCAGATTTATATTGATCTGGCATATTGCCTCATGAACCCTTTCCGTCTATTTATGCATTAATTCCTGATATAAATCCAAACACTTCTGAATCATTTTATCTTGTGTAAACCAACTTTCATAACGTATTTTCGCCCGGTGTGAGAATCCCGCATAAACCTTTTCATCCTTTAAAATGGAATGAATCGCTTCCGCCAATTCTTTCGCATTTTCCGGAGGAACGTTCCTACCTGATTCCTGTTCTGCATTCACCCAAGCCACCCCGGATTGAGGAATACGGGTCGCCACTACAGGCTTTCCACAGGACATGGCTTCGATCTGAACGATGCCAAAAGCCTCCGTTTTCTGTATCGAACTCAGGCAGAACAAATCGCAAGCCCCATAATAGGCCGGTAAATCCTTATCGGATATATATCCCAGCATTTTGACTTTTTCAGTCAAGCCGGAATTCTCTATTTGTTTTTGTAACGTCCCCTGCAAAGGTCCTGTTCCTCCTATCAGAATCAGATACCGGTCCTCCAAAAACCGGGCAGCATCGACCAGATAAGTAAACCCTTTGTATCCGATCAACCGTCCTAACGAAAAGATGATTTTCTTTCCCGGATACTGTTTTCTAACTGCTGCTACTGCCGCTACATCCGGTTGTATGGCATCTATTCCGATAGGGACACAAGCCGTTTTCGGCTGTACGTTTGCCAAAAAAGGTGATTCCTTCAAATACACGGGAGTCGTTCCCACAATCAGATCCGCCCTCCGTATCAACCAGTTCTGTAACGGACGGTAAAACTGCAATAAGAATTTCTGCTTCAGGATATCGCTATGCCAGTGCAACACCACTTTTCCCTTGTAACCGGAACAGAAAAGAGCCAGACAAGCCATCGGATCCGGATGATGCACATGAATAATATCGTATTGCCCGCATATCTTCCGCAATCGGCCAATCATCGCCGGTGAAATCATTGTGGCCGCCAATTTGAACCAGCTTTTACAAATCAGCAAACGAGCCTGTGCATTCAACGCCACTTCCCGATTATCACCTTCCAATCCTGCACATAACATATCACAATCTATACCCGCTTCCGACAAGCCTGTCATCAAATCATACATCACTTTTTCTACCCCACCTTGAACAGGGTAGAATTTACCCACCTGAAGAACTTTCATCTTTCGCTGATTCATCATGTCTACAGTTACTTGATCAACTGATTATATAAATCCAGATAATCCTGGTATCGGTCTTCCTTCCTAAAATGTGCCAGTGCGTATTCGCGACACCGTTTCTCATAATAAGTTTTCCCCCGATGTACGATTGTTCGGAAAGCCTTGAGCAATCCTTCTACATCGCCCTGACGAACAACAAATCCGGTATCTTCCGTCACAGCTTCAACGCTTCCACCCGTCTGGTAAGTGACGACCGGTGTTCCGCAAGCAATGGCTTCCAGATTCACGGTCGGATAATTATCCTGCCAGGTCGGATTGATCAGTGCATCTGCTGCCGAATAAAGAGCGGCCAGCTGACGGATATTTTCAGTCCGGGCAATCCCCACGACATTTGCCGGGAAGTGCTTCCTCTGGGAAGGATTTACTCCCACCAATACGATGACTTCATCTTCATGTAGCATTTTTGCCATCTCCAAGAAATCAAACAGGCCTTTTTCCCGGCTCCATATACTGGCTATCCCTAATAAAATATGTTTGTCTTCCAATTGATAGGCCTTTCTTACCTGGGCTGAATCACACACATCAAATACTGCCGTATTAATACCATTGTGTATGACCTGAAAAGTATAATCCTTCAAGTATGACTGTTGCATTTCCTTCCGTATCCATTCCGATACGGGAACAATGGTCAACCGATTCTTCGGCATCCGTGTAAAAGCCATCTTTTTATCCTCATAATTTCGGCTCGAACGATCCATAAACCAACTGGCCGGAAAATCCTTTTTCTGCGGGCAATGATGGCATCCGGTCTGCCACCGGTTACATCGTATAAACGAATAATGATAGCAATGCCCTGTATACAACCAGCAATCGTGAATGGTCCAAACCACCGGAATATCGCTATGCGCCAGAAAATCGAAGAATATCTGATAGTTCAAGAAATAACCATGAATATTATGCAGATGGATCACGTCCGGCTTAAGCTCTTCGATCTGTCTCACCAGCTTTCGGGTAGCACCCTTCGAAGCCAACCCGTGCCGGTCAAAAAGCCGCGTTTCCACTCCATGCCAGGCCACGCTCCATTTATTGCCTACCGGAATCAGTTGTGACTGGCAGGGCTTGATCCCGTCGCGTCCATAACTGTAGGCCAGGTAACTTTCCCATCCGTTCCGCATCGCCAGTTCACCGATTTCCTGCATGATGTGTCCGGTAGAAGTATTTACCCGCAGCACCGGGTTTATCTGTAAAAGTCTTTTCATGAATTGACTAATGTCGTAAACAGGGTCATCCACTGCTTCATGACGGTATCTTCCGCATAAGTGGAAATGATGCCCTTTGCCTTGTCTGACAAACATTGCCGGTAAGCCTCATCGTCCATCAGCTTCATCATCGCAGCTGCCAGTCCTTCTATATCACCATTCCGGACCAGCAAGCCGTTTTCGCCATGACGGATAATATCTTTCGGGCCACATTTATAATCGAACGATACAACTGGCAGTCCGCAAGCCATGGCCTCTATCATCACCATCGGAAATCCTTCATAATTCGAGCTCATCACCAGCATACTGCTCTTTGCGTATTCCTCACCAATATTCGTTGTCGGCCGGTTTATGCAAACACGATTACTCATTTCAGCCCTGTCAATCATTTGCTGAAGCATCTCTTTCCATTCTCCCTGTCCAAAGATATCAAGATGCCAACTAGCATATTTATCGTTTTGGCAAACAATCTTCCATGCCTGAAGCAACCGGTCAAATCCTTTCTGATAATCCAGCCGACCTACAGCTATTACCCGCTTGTTTTTTACATCCGAACATCGATCACTGATCAGCTTAGCCGCATTGGAGATCACTTCCAGATTCGGTAAGTTTCCCCAATACCCTTTGTCTTCGTTTGTCAGCACCACAAACTTATCGAAACGGCATACAATCCGTTCATCCTGTCTGGTACGCCATTTGTCTATCAGTCCCAGCAGCCCTTTACGTCCATACTGTAAACGAAAGAATTTGCAATAATGCAGTTCCAGCACTTTTTTGCTTCCATCCTGAATCTCCGGGATAAAAGAAGATTCAGAAGGATAAAGAGAAACAACAATGTCCGGTTTCTCTTTCAAGAGCAAAGCCGTCAGTTTCCGTTTATGTTCCTTCCGTTTACGGAGATACCCCGTTATCTTTTTCCATGCACCCTTGTCGTTGTTATCCGAATAGTTGATGTCCAGATCCATCATCCGCACCTTCTCCGGAAACGGATAGAACGGAGGCCGTTGATGCTGGTCGGTCGTAACAACAGCTACTTCCCATCTAGGCAAGGCTGAAAGGTACGTGACCTTATTCAGAAGGACACGCTCCATGCCGCCGGGATTATAGACGGAATGGGTGCAGTAGATTAGTTTCATGCGCTTTCGTCTGAGAGAATATGTTGTTCGTAGGTGTTGTTCTCCTCTTCGCTAATACATAAGAACAAAGCGAAAACGAGGAATATATCCGTAGAGACCTTAAACCAAATCGCAAAATTCAGCAGTAAGATTAACAGGAACATCAGACGATAATTAGTAAAACGCTTCATACAGACCTTTGCCACCTTACACATATAGATACCAAAAGCCAGTAGTCCGAATATCCCGAAATAAAAGATGAATCGTAAATAACCTACGTCTGTATTTTGATAATAGCCCTTCCAATCTATTCCAATATAATAAGTGTCAAATTCGTATGGATCATTCAAATACCCATCTCCTATAAACCATGTTTTCAGTCTCTCCGGAAATACATACATATCCTTCAATATATCATTAGAATGGACTTGCCATTTTCCAGTTTCAATCAGGCTGAAAAAACCTTCAAATCCAAAACGCAAATGTTGTTGAAACAATGGGTTCATCTGATATTCAAATACTATCAAAGGAATCACTAAGAATAATATTCCTATTAACAAACTGAATATTTTTCGAAAATTCGGCTTTACTTCTGAACTTTGCATTTTTGCGTATAGAAGATACATTATTCCGAGCACGACCCCCACTGTGGTTGTTCTGGAAATCATGTTTCCGATGACCGAAATAACAATAAAAGCACTTAAATATAATCCCACGTTCCTTATCGAATTAGAGATTGATATTTTTGCCATCTGGAATACTATCATTATCAAAACGGCTGCGAATCTAGAACCAGCCACGTCCAAGCCTGCCCCAATCCCCTCCAAACGTTCTTGCCTTGTTCCTATGTTGTAAAACCAACTTACCCAATATCGAAAGTGAGGCATCAAATCGAAAGCTAAAGCTATCAGACATTGAGCCACACAGACTACTGCCAAATAGTTCACGACTAATTCAACCGAAGCTTGTTTATGTAATTTCTTTATCAAGGAAACGACCAAATTGGCAGCTGAAACCCATATCCACATAGAAAGTACATATGTAACATAAGTATAATCATTTGTGTCATTGATAACCACTGCTAAAAAACACAACAATGATACTGCTCCCGCCCATAAAGTTAGTTGCAAAAAATCACGATTTATTTTTGCTCCTTGCTTATAAGCCAATTGAATTCCCCAAAGACATAGACCGATTCCTGCCATTATGTTTTTCGTATTGATTACCGGCAAGAATGTAAACTTAAAAGGGAAAAAATAAAAACTTGTCAGAATAGTTATCAAAACCATTCCGAGTACTCGAATCAATTGCATAAAATCAACGATAAATCAGACCATACATTACCCGGTACACACATTTATAATATAGCCACACAGCCCAAAACTGTTCCTTCCAAGCTAGCCATTGCAAGCAACGGCTACGAAATGATAATTTTCTGTTTTGCAGAACATATTTATTGGCTTCGGGATACCATGCCTGCCACAAGTCATATTTCACCTTATCATCGGTTATCAAAAAAGGAAACTTGACGTCCAATTTGAAGAATGCTATTTCACGTTCCAATTCATTTCCGAATACTTGATGTAAATCATTCAATACTACTACAACATTATGTTTCAGTTCTTCCAAGTGCCGTTCAGAATAGGTCTTACTAAAAGCTCCACTGTTCAATTGCACATAATGATAGAAGGCCTTTGGCAGATAGGCGACCTTATTTGCCCTTGCAAAAAGACGCATCATGGTCATATCCTCCCCCATGCCGTATCCTGCAGGAAACGTAATGTTGGAATCAGTATATAGTTTACGTTTGACTAATTTATTCCATACATTAAACTTCATCACTCCACTCAACATCGCTTTTAAGGCTTCCAACGGTGTTGCATATTCCGGCTGTTTCATATAGCGTTCGTTTTTCTCAAACGAAAGCCACCAGTCGCACCAGACAATATCGGCATCCTTTGCCGTGGCTTCTACATATAGCTTTTCGAGCATATCCGGTTCTACAAAGTCATCGCTATCGCAGTGGAATATATATTCTCCGCTTACCACTGCCAACCCAGTGTTACGAGCTGCTGGGAGCCCTTGATTAGCTTCATGCCGTAGCAACCGAACTTGTCCTTTCCTATTAGGATATTTGGTAAGTATCTCTTGCAACAAAGCAATGCTATTATCGGGGGTCGCATCATCCACGAAGATAAACTCCACATCTTGCAGCGTCTGCTCCATCAACGAAGTTGCACATCGAGAGATGAATTTCTCCACTTTATATATAGGTATAATTACCGAAACTTTCATAGAGATTCCCATGTATTTATATCTTCGCAGGTGAACTTGCGGGCAAACCAACATTCCGATTCTTCCATCTTTCGGAAATCCTCTTTATCGAACGGCATCAATTGTCCGTTTTTCCAAGGAATATACCGTTTACACCCCATAAATTCATCAGTCAAAGAATAGACCTTATTTCTAAAATCGGAGTTCCAACACAATGTCTGCATCACCAGTTCGTCGGGACAATAGGTATGATTGAACTCCTTGCGCAACCTTCCTTGTTGAGACAAGACATAGTTACAGAAATCTGCTGTGACACTTACCCATTGAGCACCTTTCTTCACCTCCAACCGTGTACGATGATACCGACAGACACTTTGTAATCGTGCATAGAGAGCTCGAAGTATTTTCTTTATCATATTGCCACTTTGGAAGTCACGCGAAAAAAGAAAATAATGTTGGCTACGCCACCACAATTCCTGCTCGGTAACATCTTGCGCAAAACCTATAAACTCCATACCCTGATGCTCCTTGCAATATTGATGAATGTAATCTTGCGATTGAATAGGATAATCTACACCCGACAGCAAATGCAAGTAAGAATAATCACACTTACTCATGGCTTCCCTTATCAGGCATAGTTCAATTTCGACCAAGCTGAAATCACCCCAACGGGCATCTATTCTCTCCGGTATTATATATAGCCTGCTTTGGTTTACAAACAATCCGTTTCCATCAAACGTCGCTTTTTTGTCGATATGAATAAAGATGTCATTACGCACATCATCAATAGCCGAAATAAGCCGTTGCAAGACATCAGAACTATTATGAGCCATTATCAGATAAGCGTGTTTCATATCTTACAACCGTATTTTTCTATCAATGATATTAAGCGTTCATAGCCGCCTTCACTCTTATAGGTCAATTTATGGATGGATGTCAAATTCAGGGCTTCTTCAAAAGAAGCTATCTTGAAATGTTCATCATTGATAATCTGCTGAAGATAATGTGGTACACAATCGCTTTCCAACATACAATTTGATTGGGCATACTTGACATCCAACAATTCATTGAACAGAATCTGAAAGAAAAAGTAATTGGGCAACTTTTCGTTTAGAGTACAGAAAAGCAACAGGATATTACGCAAATCAAGAATTAAGGGATTACTTTTTTTACTAAAGAAGATAGAGCTCAAAACATTGACTCTGAATCGCTTATTCCATCCATAATAATAACTAAACGCATTCTCCCAATAATCCTTGTTCGCTTCTGTATCATCTCTTTGGAACATAAAGAATTCCTGCTTCCAATAGCGCTCCGGAATTTTATCGGTTAAAAGTACGGTCGCGTCCAACCAAGCTCCCCCATAAACTGTCAACAGACAACACCGTAACAGATCGGAGAAAAAAGCCCTGTGCGTGTCTTTATACTTTTCAGCGATTCCGACAGGTAAATCAATATAGTCTGAAATATCTTTGTCGGATAATCGGATTATCTCATACTCTTCCTTATCACAATATCTTTCTACTGAATCCAAACACAACCTTACCAATGGAGGCATGTGCCTGTCGTCAAATCCCTGCCCCCAATATTGCCAGATTATCTTTTTATCCGGCAATACCTTTTTAGGTGCGAGATTGAAAACCGGTTTTTTCTGATAATATCTAGAAATCAGTTCACGGCAATACTTGGCAGCTATTCTGTGCTCCCTGATGATCATTCGTTTTCGTATCAGAGGCCAGAAAAGAAGTTTCTTTATCCAATCTAGAACTTTCATCCGTTCAATTAGTGTTAAGGCGTTTGCTTATCGGGTCAAACAGACCATGCCATACTCCTTGGCAAAGTTTCACGCATTTGGCTGTTTTATTCTTTTCCGCTAATAAGATGTCTCTTAGATTCAACAGAAATACGTGGATAATACGGCGGGTAATCGTACTGTCGGGAAATTCTCGTTTCATCCATATCATATTACGAATAAGGTAGTACCGAACTGTCGGGGAATAGTTATACACATAAAAACCCCAACGTGATTTTTGACAGTCACCATACTTCTGCTTTAAATGATAATGGGTGAACGACCGTATTTTCTTGTCATGCCGACGCAACCAATAACAATACTCTTCATCGACACCGTAAATCTGATAATCTTCGCGGAATCCTCCCAAGCCTTTCACAACCTGCAAATCTATCAACATGCCACTCTGAATAACCCACTCTATATCTTTATACTCAACAGACGGATCTTTCAGGTAGTTATTGACATTCGGTGCATAGATTGCTACTGTTCCGTCCATTGGTAATGTGGTTACGGTACGGATAAATCCGTCGAACCTGTCCCAGCAACTGTCCTGATCCATTGTCAGCAGAAAATCGTAACCTTTTTCGTAACAATAATCCATAGTTATATTCAACGGTTTTGCCATGAATTCATTTTGTCCGTTACCCATGAAAATGATTTTATCGCTCCACTCGTCCAAATAGCCAAGGTCGTCGGCCGAATTGCGCCAGATGATAATTACATCAACATTATTGGCGAATGCCATTATATTTTTGCGCAAAAGCTCCTTATCCGGGTAGAAAGCGACAATTACGGCTGCAATTTTCATCTCTTTACGGAGAGTATTTTTCTTGACATCCACAGTAACTTATCTGCCAATGTTACAGGTAGATATAGCACCATGAATGTTATTAGTTTATTGTTAAAAGTTGTCATCGTCCTGATTTGGACAGCTTCACTACTATCCGCCATATTTTTAATCTTCCCTATAAATGATATACGCACCATTGAATCACATCTATCTATGTATAGTGAACGAAGTATGTCTAACGATAGCATATAACATGTTTTCAGCTTCCGATTTACAAAATCTTTATGGGTATCCTTATATTGTGAAAATAAGTTGCAGTATTTGTCTATAAATAGATTCCATGAATGAAAGCTGTGCTTCTTGAAGCAAGCAGATGACTCATGCCGCCAATAATAATAATTCACCGCATTTATATTATAAGCTGAATTAGAATGTTGCAGATAGTCATATATAAACAGCAAGTCTTCAATCATTGTTATCTGCTCGTTAAAGCGTAAGCCATTGTCCTTGATTATTACTGCCTTATACAACTTGTTCCATACGAATCCAAACAATTGATCCAGATAAATATCATCCAGTTCCACTACTAAACATTCACTGACCCAACTTCTTTCCGTCCTTACTAATGTATAACCGTTACTATCTTCATAGCCTTGAATATAAAGGTCTACTGATTGTGAAAACTTCGTAACAAATGTCTTTAGAAAATCCGGATAGAGCAGATCATCCGCATCCACAAACGCTACCCATTCCCCATGGGCATTGTCCAACCCCATATTACGAGCCGAACTTACGCCTCCATTCGCTTTGTGGAATACCCGTACCCGACTGTCTTTTGCAGCAAACTCGTCACAAATAGAACCAGAGCTATCAGTACTGCCGTCATCTATCAGCAAGAGTTCAAAATCAGTAAAAGTTTGTGCAAGGATACTATCAATACAGTGGTGTAAATATGGCTCTGTATTATACACCGGAACGATTACGGAAATCATAGGATTCATATGTTTCAAAAAAAGTATTGGAATAAATGGTGTTTAAAAGGAATTCCACCAAAAGTGTATTTATGATAATGATGCCAGATTCGAAATCTGGTTAACGGCATCATTATTTTGATAATCTTGGTTTTGCCTTCCATGCCAGCCTTTTTCAACTTGATGCCGACATCAATATGCTTGCCCTCTACTTTGATCTTGTTTCCGAATACGGTTAAGATGTTGCCAGCCGTAACCTGGAAGCCTCCGTTACCTGTAGCGGTATCTTCACTACCGGACAAATACATGGTAACACTTTTCGCCAATCACGTTATAATGGTATTGCCAATGGCTTCACACAGGTCTTTGCCTTGCAAAAAATCGCATACAAGTTACTGACCATCGATGCCATGCCGTATACTACACTTTGCATTGCAGGGAGGTGTCGAAAAGTTGTTTACTCGTATACTCGATAACAATAGTTTCATTACAATCCGATTTTCCAAATGAAGCACCATACGAAGCGTTTCCTTTTCAAATCTGGGATTGACTTCTTCCGGTAATGATTTATTCCTTCTCTGCCGTTCCGCCAGATACGACCAAAAAGATCTTAATGATTGTATCATCAGGCGTAATAGTGTTATCTGCTGCATGGATACTAATCTGATACATGATTTGTTTTCGGGCTCATAAACAGACGTTTATCTCATCTCTTCAAGAAAGAGATTGACGTAAGAAGTCGAGTGACGACTGCCGATAGTCTGTAATTCGTTCATAGCCGTTTTTGACCATGTCAGCAAGAGGCTTTAAGTCAGTACCCGACTGCCATTCTACTAATTGTTCCAATCCAACCATAGTAAGAAGATTGCTGACACGAGCATCTTCCATGCCTTTGAACGCACAGAACGGTACTCCGAATATGAGCGAAAACACTACGGCATGAAAGGACGCAGACACCACCATCGATGCATTTTTTACCAAATTCAGAAACTCTAATGGCCCTACATCAAGACAAAATTTAAATCGATGGTTCTGATGATAATATCTGATTGCATCATGAGTGGTATAGATTATCGGAATATCCATTTTATTGGCTATATCCAATGCCTCATCGCACAATTCTTTATTGATCGATGGGGTATAAACTAATATATATTTTCCATTGACAAATGGTTGTACGTCAACAATCTTGCTCCAGTCTTCTTCTTTTAATAACAATGTAGGGTCAAGAGTTATAACAGGTTTAATACCTGCGATATCTTTTACAATTTGAGCCGTAGTTGGTTCACGTACACTAATTCTATCGTATTCTTTAAGCCATTTACTAATTTGAGAATACAATTTTTTATTCATTTCTTGAAATGGAATAGGTCCCATACTTGGTGAATAAGCAATTTTTCGACCTTTACGTACAAAATCCAAATAATATACTGTTTCAAAATCAAAGCAGGTCGTATTCCATATCTGATCGCTTCCAGAGATATAAGCATCGTAGTCTAATCCATAAAATTTCAAATCTTCATTATTCTTATATAACTGTTTTGACAAAATCAGCTTACTATACAAAAAATTTTCAAACAACTGATGCTTACGAATATCTTCTATTGCGAGAATTGGATAAAGAAATGCTTTTATCATATGTTTCCAATGGCTATCACACCAAAAAGGTCGATAACCACAACGCTGTTTTTCGGTACGGAAATTGATAATTTCGCACTCATGCCCCAACCTTAATACCGTCTGTTGCAAAGCGTAAGCCTGCAACATAGATCCGTAATTGTGGGAAGCATGAAAAGTAATAATTCCAACTTTCATAAATGGATAGGTATATAACGCAACAATCGATTGCGCACGATATTAAGAAAAAATATACGTTCTGAATTTGTAAAGCCGCCATAGTAAACAGCAATCATCCCGAAAACAGCACTTGACGCAGAACATAGCAACAGTCGCAGCCATCCTTCGTTCATTACCGAAAAGACAACGTAGGGGACTATAGTAACAAGTACAGATACAAGGGCTATTGGAATCATAACCGTTCGGATATAGGTCCGAAATGACAGGCCAAGCATACTGCGACAAAAAAACAGACGGGAAATATTTCCTAAAATCATAAATACTAGCGATACTATCAAGGGCGTTGCAATATGAAAACCCAACTTTAACAATACGTAAGCGGTCGGAATATTGAACAGCAGTATCGAGCCAACCACTATCTGATACCACTTGATACGCCCCGTTGCCATCAATGACGTTATCATAGGACCGCCCAAAGTATCGAAAAGAGCTTCTATAATCACGATTCTCGTGAAAAGCGGAGTATAAGGAGGTACTTCGATAAGCCATACGTCAAGTAGGAAATTGATTTCAAGCAATACTGGTACTGATATAATAAGTAAAAGAAAATACGAAAATTTAGAACTTTTACATAATAGACGGCATGTAGCGGCAGAGTCATTAGCTGCATACGTTTTGGTAAGTTGAGGATTCACAGCCGCCTGAAATCCAGCTACTAGATTTTTAATTGCACCAGTTACTTGTCCAGACACGCCTCTGGCCGCATTTGCCATCGGTCCACCGAATAAGTTGAGTAGAACAGATGCCCCTTGATCTTTCAGCGTCCAAGCAACCGTACCAAACATATTCCAGCCCGTAAAGCCAAGCATCGACTTAGCTAATTGCTTGTCCCATAATTTGCGTCTTAATACACAGTTGTCGAACACCTTGACACAATACAACCGATATATGAGCGAAGAACATAACTGAATAGCGAAAATAGCAAATCCCCAAATCGCAAGTCTGTCGTAGGGATAGTACAGAAGTCCCAAAACGATGAACAACTTGGCAAAAGTCTCGCCAAGTCCGACATAGGCATAGACATACATGCGTTCATGTGAAATGATGGCTGCGTTGTAAGGTGTCTGGAGGATTCCTAAAATCATTGTTAGTATAGCAGCCTGAAGTACCCAATTGGCGGCTTCCATCCGCATTTCAGATATATTCAACTGCGTGTTTACGAACCAAACACCTATTGTTTCCGACACGACCCAAACGATGGCAGCTATCAAAGTGTGAATCTGTACGGCAATATTGAATACCTTATTAAATTGTCCTTCCATGCCTCGACCCAATTCATAGGTAAGAAACCGTTGTGTGGCCACCGACATTGACCCGTTAATAAACGACATCAATGTGATAATGCCACCCACCACATTGAAGATGCCGAAATCCTCTACACCGAGGGCTTCAAGAATCTTACGTGAAGTGTATAGAGCCACTACCATTGACACGAATGTCCTCGTATAAAGATATATCGTATTCTTAGCTATACGTTTATTATTTTCCGAAACCATATTTCAACTTATTCCAAAACAATTTTATTAAAGAAATAAATTTCCTGTCCAGAATAGAGCAATATACAGATTTATCAAATGAAATCGTAGGATAAAGGGCATTAAAAATGTGATAGCCCAAACTCCGAGGAGCAGGATGACGTAATTGTGTATTTCCAACCACAGCTTCATTAACAGTACGTTCATATAGATAAAAATTCTCTTTTACCATATTAATTAACTGCATTCCCTTCTCCGTACACGGAAGTAATACAGAAACTCCATTCTGAACTTCCACAGGTAACTTTTCAATCATCTGTAATCCCCAAAAATCACCAACAGTTATATCACTAACTCTTTTTGATGTTGCAAAGGGACAACTATAACAACTACTTCTATTAATTATACTACCATAAAAGCCTCTCAAAAAACAATCTTTCCAATAGGAAGATGTTGAATAATTCCAAGAATTTCCTTTCAAATTTAATACATAATTATTCCCTTTTCGAAAAGAAATACTTTCGACTATTCTTCCTTTTGTAATATCCGTAATATGATCCTGTAACATTTGCAAAGACGGGACACCATGACAAATCAAATCAACAAGATATAAATTTTCAGGAACATGTTTTATATAATTCTTCAATCCTGCAACTTGACAAGGCGTTCCAAAAAACAATACATTAAGCGAATTCCTCAAATCTGTCTTTATTTGAGAAAAAATACCTCGTACATCACTCTGAACATATTTTGAACCTTGCAATTTATATAGTTCTTCAACTTTATCAACTCGGATATGTCTAATATCTAATCCATCAGCACAACAACCATATACAACACCGCCTTTTTCTATTATATATTTTGAAAAGACATAAGCGGCTCCTCCGGATGAACTTGACAAATGAATTTCGCGATCAACACTCCATGCCGCATAAGCAGTAACAGGATCTCGTTTAATTTGATTTTCGATCGGAAAAGGACAGACTTTATCACAAAGACCACATTCTATACAAACATCTTCATCTATTTTAGGATACAAAAAGCCTTTCGAATCTGCCTTCATCTCGATACAATGTTTAGGACAGATCTCCGCACAAGCGTTACACCCACAACAATGTGATTTATCTGCTATTCTGATCATGTTTCAATTTATCCTTTCTTCAGCCAACGTCTCCAAAACGAAGACGATGTGTTCCGGCGTTCTTCCAGCCGGTGTTGTATATATTGTTCGAATGTCCAGTGTTGTTGTACCATCTCGTAAATGATGCCCCAATCCGGCAAACCACCCAGATTGCAATCATCGATAAAAAGATTGGCTTTGATCTTCCGGCAATAACCTGGTTCTTCCGGGTACTCGTCGGCAAAATTGGCATTGACCGCATAAAACTCCAAGCCTCTTTCCCGACAGAAGTCAACAGCCTGTTGCAATAAGTCGCCTTCGCGCACCGTCCATAAAATGATCCGGTGTCCTTCTTCCTGCAGGCGCTTCAACGTCGCGATGGCAAAAGGAATTTCTTTCCCGATACGAGGGTACTTATGCTCCACAATCGTTCCATCAAAATCAACCGCAATAACCATATCGTTCGTTTTAAGTTTGAGAGCCCCGGGTATTTCTATTATCTTATTCCTACATTATAGGTTCGATCAGATCCGGATGAATCGTAGCCATCGCTACGGCCATCAATCCCTGGATACTTATAACCACCCGTCTGTCTCGTGCGCCCCTTACTTTTATAAAAGTTCCTTCCAACCCTTCAAATTCACCGCCCACAATCCGTACCTTCGTTCCTTTCTGCCAATTAACTTCTTCCGGCTTGAAATAAAGCAATTGTTCATCGTACGAACCCGTTACAGCAATAAAGCGCTTCATTTCTTTTTCTGGAACGATGATCTTTTCACCCGTACGGGAATCGATCATATACTGTAGAAAGGGGATTCTTTTTTTTACGGCCTGAATACGGGAAGGTGAAGTATAAACAAAAATCAGATTATGAATAACAGGGACTAGTTCTTTCTTTTTCTGGCGACCTGATTTCCGTATATCATAGCGCATCGGGATGAAACAGTCAATCTTCTCATTTTCCAATAACTGCTTAACCATTAACTCCCGTCTATAAGTGACACGCATGGCAAACCATCGGGGAGGGACATCGTTTGTTGGGTCTATCATAATCAAAAAGAGGATATAATGAAAGCGTTTAATCAGACAATGGCGATGTAAGATATTCTTTATTCAAATGAATATCTTTCTATCAGTAAATCTATATTTGAATATGATTAATAGATGGTTGTCAATTATGGTTATACAATTACTCAAACTCAAGCTGTGTACTTTTTTATGAGAAACTATTTCCTATACCCACACATTTAATCTTCCGGACATCAGACTTAACAAGCTTTAAGTCACAGCTTCATCCATTTATGATCCATTAAAACGACAGTAAAAAACTCGATAGAATTTAATATTGGCGCTTGTATCATGAAAAGAATTTTAGCTGAAGAAAAAAATTTAAATCGTTAACAAATAGACAAACCTCGAGGGCTTTGAAATCTCTACAAAAGTCTAAATTTCAATCACTTACAAAAGAAGAGAGACATATATTACATTATTCTAACAACAAAAACATCCGTACAAAAAAACAATCAACTCTCTTCCTCTTTGAGGGTCAAAATTAATAAATTATATTTTCCCAGGAACTATTTTGTGTATTATTTGGTAAAAGTAAGTTATTTTAAACATTTCAAACAGCTCACCCTAAAGGACCAAATACATCAAACCATTCTCCGAAGATTACAAACCTGCCAATGCAGCACCACTCTCAATTTAAATAAAAACAAATACTTATTTTATGTTTTTGAAACCGGCAATTCAGAATTTTCAACTGCTCATTGTCCACGCTGAAAAAGCCGGCGTATTTTTATCATTTCACGCCGGCTTTTCAACAAAAGACGCCGGCTTTTTTCTCTTTCCTGCCTACCTTTTTAAATGAAATAAACGGGAATCAAAATTGATTCCTTTCGGTTTCGTTTTCGATTCCCGTTTATCTTACCCGGTATTCTCTCTTATATACCTTATATAGCAATAACTAATTTCTTTTATACCCTTCACACACGTAGTCATTTTATTAATAATCAATCACTTTCTGTGAAGGGCGTGAAATCTAAGTCTCATAAGAACAATTCGGGGGCTTTACGCGCGCTGAAGTTCTTATACAAGTATTCAGCAAAAGGATTCGGGAACGTCCGTGCTTCTTCCGGGCATTCTTTTACACAGGCACAACACTTGATGCAAAGAACGGGATCACTGATCATTTCACCGTTCTGTATGGAAATTGCTCCTACCGGACAGATATCCACGCAATGTCCGCACAGATTACAGCGGGAAGCATCGACAAGTGGAGCCGACGGCGCCGCTGCTTTCTTTTCTTTGTAAGGTCTGTTGCCCTTCACTTTCAAAGGAGGTAAAGCCTCCAAAGAAGGATAAGCCTCGAGTTTTTCCAGCACATGCTGTCCGAAAAGGAAAGCATCATCATGATCTTTCTGATCCGGACGCCCCGCAGCTACCGGATATTGCGAGCAGCTGAAAGAATGCTCTCCCACAAAGGCGGCAGCGGCCAGCAACGTAAATCCCTGTTGCACCAGCAAATCTGACAATTCCAGCAACGCATCTTCGTAATCCCGGTTTCCATAGACAACCACAGGAACTACCGGAGATTCTTTCCCGACAAATTTCTGCAGGCGTTTTACCGCCGTATCGGGCACACGCCCACCGTACACCGGTACGGCCACGATCGTCAGTTCTTTTTCTACCACTTCTTCCGACTCAGGCATTCCGTAAGTCAAATCCGATTCCGAATACGAAACCGCCCCCATTCCTTCCACAATGGCGTGGGATATTTTAGCCGAAGAGTGTGTGGGAGAAAAATAAATGACATGTACATGCTTATAGTTCATTTCTTTAATGCTCCTTCTATTTGTTTCATCAACTCCGCAAATTCCTGATCTGTATAGCCTTTACTGGTATAAACGACCTTGCCGTCTTTCCCGATCAGATAACTGCGGGGAATCAGGTTTTTGGCAAAGGCATTAAAGATGGCCCGGTTCTTGTCCGGATACAACGGAAAAGCAAAGCCTTTCTTCTGGTTATACTTCGCCAGGTCGGCATCCGTATGTTCCCGACCGATCACCAGCAAAACAAAATCTTTATTGTCTTTGTATTTCGGCCAAAGCTGATCTTTTACAGCCGCCAGTTCCTTCTGACAGGGCGGACACCAGGTGGCAAACAAGTTTACCAAAATGACCTTTCCCTTCAACGAAGAAGAAGTCAGCTGTGTTCCGTCGTCGTGCACAATCGTAAAGGCCGGCATAGAGTCGCCCACTTTCACGATGTCATTTGAATCATTTTGAGACCAGGCCACACAGGCCAGCAAAAGACTGAATGTAATAAACAAGAATTTCTTCATCAGATTTATTTTATTGTTTTTATTATGCATTGACAGCCAGCCAGGCTCTTTCCTACAAACGAACCAGATTTCAGAAATTCATAGCCAGATGAATGGTTCTGAAACCTGGTTAGCCGGAAAATGAGCCCAACGACTCTATCTTTACAAATTACTGATTATGCTTCTGAGCCAGTTCGTATCCGGCTTTCAAAGCTTTCAGGTTCATGGCAACAATTTCTTCTCCCTTACGGGCAAAGATACTGCGAACACCATCTTCTATCTTTTCATATTCAATTCCCAAGAACGGAGTAGCCGCACCTAGCATCACGATATTGGCCGCCCGCATTGAGCCGGCTTCCTTGGCAATGGCTTCTACATCCAGCACCACCTTATGGGGAAGTTTATCCAGTTCTGCCTTGACTTTTTCCAGATCCGGATAATTCGGGATATTGATAAACGGCTGTGAATTTGTTACCAGCCAGCCTTCTTTATTCAGATACGGCAGATAACGCAGACTTTCCATCGGCTCGAGAGAAATGATCAGATCGGCATGTCCCAACGGAATCAGATCCGAAGCAATCGGACGATCCGACAAACGCAAATTCGACTGTACATCGCCTCCACGCTGACTCATACCGTGTACTTCTGCCTGCTTCATATACAAACCTTCCTTTAAGGCAGCTTCACCAATAGCGGCAGCAATCGAAAGGATTCCCTGTCCGCCTACACCTGACAATATAATATCTGTTTTCATTTCTTATTCGCTTTTTTCTTTCTGGTTAATGTCTGAATACACTCACGGCGCGGAATCAAAACCGAAACACCTTTATACTCAATTTCCTCGCGGATAATGGCCTTCATTTCCTCATAATTCTTCTTCAAAGGAATCATGACCCGGATATGTGCAGGATCTACACCGATACCGGCACATATAGATTCCAGGCGACCTGTTCCCGCAGAATCCTGTCCGCCGGTCATGGCCGTCGTCTCATTGTCGGATATGACAATGGTAATGTTGGTATTCTCATTGACACAATCCAGCAAACCGGTCATACCTGAATGCGTAAAGGTTGAATCGCCGATCACCGAAACAGCCGGGAAAACACCCGCATCCGAAGCACCTTTGGCCATGGTAATAGAAGCTCCCATATCAATACAAGTATCTATCACACGGAAAGGAGGCAGAGCGCCCAAAGTATAACAACCGATATCGCCAAAGACTTTTGCCGTCGGGTATTCAGCCAGTACTTCATTCAAGGCCTGATACATATCCCGGTGACCACAACCCTGGCAAAGTGCAGGCGGACGTTGTTCTACCACTTCCGGTTTTGCATAATATTCGGTGATTTCCAAGCCTAAGGCAACACCAACCGCATCCGGTGTCAATTCGCCATCATGCTGTAAAGTTCCATCCAGACGACCATGCACCTTCAAGCCTTTGCTCAAGAGGCCTTTCAGCTGCTGTTCCACTACCGGATAACCTTCTTCGAGCACCAGAATCTCATCACAAGTATCAACCAGACGTTCCAGTTTATCGTGAGGAACCGGATACTGCGTGATCTTCAAGACCGGATGCTTGAATCCGTTCTGACAATTCTCGGCCAGATAATTAAATGCAATACCCGTAGTAATGATACCCAACGACTTATCCGGTCCGTCGAAATAGACGTTATAAGGAGAATTCTCCGATTCCTGCATGAATACTTCCTGAGCCGCGATCAGTTTCTTATAGCGCTGACGGGCTAAGGCCGGCAATAAGATAAAGCGCTGCCGCCCGTCTTCCGGACAATACATCGGCAACTGTTCCTTCATCGGCTGTGTTTCCACGCCGGCACGCGAATGCGCCATACGTGTTGTCACACGCAACAAAATCGGATATCCTAATTTTTCTGATAGTTCAAAACCATGATAAACCATATCATACGCTTCCTGCTGGCTGGAAGGTTCCAGCATCGGAATCATGGCAAAATTGCCATACATACGGTTATCCTGTTCATTCTGCGAAGAGTGCATTGATGGATCGTCGGCTGTCAGGATAATCATACCGCCATTGATTCCACTCATGGCTGCATTCATAAAGCAATCGGCTGCCACATTCAGTCCGACATGCTTCATACAGCACAACGAACGCTTTCCGGCATAACTCATTCCCAACGCAGCTTCCATCGCTGTCTTCTCATTGGCACTCCAGTTACAGTGAATCTTCCGCTCACGAGCCACCGGAGAATTCTGAATATATTCGGTTACTTCAGTAGAAGGCGTTCCCGGATAGGCATATACGCCCGAAAGACCGGCATCAATAGCCGCCTGGGCAATTGCCTCATCCCCTAAAAAAAGATGTTTTCCCATGTTATTATGATATTAATGTCTTATTCAACCTTCAAAGATACGTTTTTTGTTATACATTGAAAGCAATCTCCTAAAAAATCTTTCTTCTGTTAAGTTCCGAACGGTATCTCGCAGCATTTCTATTGTGCTCGGCCAAGGTGACCGCAAAATTATGGCGACCAGAAAAATCTTCCTTCGCACACATATATAAATAACGGTGTTTCGTATAATTCAGGACAGCATCCAAGGCCTGAATCGAAGGAATCCGGATCGGGCCCGGTGGCAGTCCGGCATATTTATAGGTATTATAAGGAGAATCGACTTCCAGATGCTTGTCCAATACCCGGCGAAGCGAAAAATCACCCACGGCAAACTTCACGGTCGGGTCGGCCTGCAAAGGGATCCCTGCTTTCAGCCGGTTCAGATACAATCCGGCAATGACCGGATATTCATCTACAGCCGCCGATTCTTCTTCGATGATCGAAGCCAAGACCGATACTTCAATCGGAGTCAGTCCTGCCGCTTGTGCCTTCTGCCGCCTGGCGTCATTCCAGAAAGCTTTGTATTCCCGCTTCATCCGGGCCATAAACCGTTCGGGCGATACATTCCAGTATACTTCATACGTATTGGGGATAAACATCGCCACAATGGTCTGTTTATTAAACCCCATCGAATCACACCAAGCTGAATCGTTCATCATCCGGAGCAGTTCATCACCGCTCAGCATCAGTTCCTCATCCATTCTTCTGGCCAGTTCTTCCCGCGAACGCACACCTATAAACGTGAGCCGGACAGCTTCCTGATGTCCGCTCCGCAAACGCCGGACTAAATCCAGATTGCTCATCTTCGGATCTACCCGATACCGTCCCGTTTTTAGGTGACCGGCATAATTCATCCACGAAGCCAACTGACGGAAACTTGCGATATGCAGGCAGGCAGCCGAGTCTTCCAGTTCACGACACAGCTGATCCCAGTCCTTATGTTCGTCAATATAAACATACACCGGTTTTTCAGAAAAGAAATTTGGCGCCCAGATAATACGGTAAATCCAAAGCCCACAACAAAATAGAATCAGGAATACCGCAATGCTGCAAATCCAGATCCAGTGGTGAAAGATGAAACGTTTGTTCATACATTTAATGAATTGATTTTCAGAATCGGTCACAAAAATAGCATCTTTTTTCCGAAAAAACATGCCAAAAGTATTGTTTATTAAAAAATAAGGTTTACCTTTGCATCGCAATTCGAAACAATTGCAGCAGTCATAAACAATTGGAAGTTTGGGTGAGTGGCTGAAACCAACAGTTTGCTAAACTGTCGTACGGGTTACCGTACCGGGGGTTCGAATCCCCCAGCTTCCGCCATGAGTTTAAAAGAAGGTATTTACGAAAGCCTTCACTCAAGGAGTCAAAGCACCGTATGATCATTTGATCACGGTACTTTTTTCGTATATTTTTGTTTCAAAGTGAAGACCATCCAGCATCGGTTGGAGTCATATCTTGGTCAATTTCTGCTACAATTTCTGCTACAGAAATTTTTCCGTCACAAAAATGTAGCAGAGACGACGAAATGAGTACTAAATTGATGCCTTGTAAATCATTAATTCATAATAGATTATGTCGAACTTTGTGGTAAAGTTACCACGTAAAAAAGATTAGTTATTATGAGAATGATTTTTAAAGTTTCGTTCTATGTTCGATCCAATTACGAGAACAAGAATGGCAAATCTCCTTTAATGATTAGAATCTATTTAAACAGGGAGATGCTGAATGTAGGTTCTTCCGGACTTAATGTTGATAAAAAACTATGGTGTAATGCAACAAGCCGAATGAAGGGACGCTCTCAGGAAGCTTTATCTATTAACCGGGCGTTTCGCTGTGCAAGTTAGCCATTTTCTTTCGGAAACAAACCTTTCGGCGAAAAAATTTTTTGATTGCGACCCTAAATCCGCAAAAATTTGACAATTATTTTTGCATACTATTCTTTGGGAAGAAAAACGCATGGGCATAAACAGCTGGAAATGATAGTCGCTACCGGCAAAGAGCTCCGGGGTTGCGGGGATTACGTATGGAGACAAGTCGAAACCTATCAATTCTTTCCCGAAATGGTAGCAGTTGGCTTCGTATTTCAAGACAACGGGGTCGGATTGTTTCGGGAAATGCATTCCGAAATTCCAAACCTTTAAGTCTTTATCGAACTGAAGGACGTATTCGACAGGTTTTAATGCCGCCAATTCGTCGCCGGTCAATCCAGCAAAATGTTTTTGAAAAATCGGTACGATTTTTTGCATACACGCTACATTATTCACTGTCCGGAAAGCCCTTGCATTCATATCCGGATTGATCTTTCGCGGCGCAGGGGAATCCGATGCTTTAAGTCTTAGGAAAATAATGCTTCCCGAATCATTTACTTCGAAATGCTCATAATTCTGGGCAAACAACGAGGCAGATACGAATAAACTGAGAAATAAAATAAAGGTTTTCATATCTATTTATTTTAGGGTTTTTGAGGTTTTATAGGCTTATCAAAAAACTTACGAAGAAGCTGTGGTGTGAAAGTGGTAAAGGCTTTACCTGTGAAAATATCTGTTTCATGGTTTTAATTATTTTATGGTGACAAAGATAGAGATTTATGCTTAATTTGTCAACCTTACCAGGATTTGATCTGGAGAAAAACTTCTTTCGTACAAGGTGCAAGCTTTCTTTATATTAAGAGGCTTACACCTTGCACTAAAAGTGTAGAAGAAAGTTCCGGAGAATACTTATTATCAACCGTTTGAGAGCTTCCATTGAATTAGCTAAGGAATAATAATTGTACCCGTTTCACCAGGGAGATGAATCAATTATTGTTTATAAAGTCAATACTTAAATCTAAAATATCTTTGCGCATTTCTGAACTCAGGAAAAATATATCTCCGGATTCTTCAAATTGCTGAATAGCCTCATTATTCTCTATCCAACTCATCATCGGAGCATACTGGCAACTAACCATTATTCGGACTAAACAAAAATAGAAAGAATCCAGAGAAGAAGATTCATTCTCCATCTCTAATACTTTTTCAACAGAGGCCTTTCTTTCCACCATTTCTTTTGCCAACAACAATTTTTCATCTGCTGATAACTGCTCAAGGAAAATTGTTTGTGATAAAAGCAGTTGTAGGGAGTTGTTGTAAAAAGTATGCGACACTTTCGTCGGTTGCATTCTGTTATACCTTTCAACCAAACAAGAAGCAGCGTCTGACCGTTTCGTCAATTCTAAATAAATATTCCAATCAAGCAGAACGTTGTTTAAAGATTCTTGTATAGACGAATTACTGCTAAACCCTATAAGATCTTTGAATTTTGGATGTTCCCACATAGCCTGAATTACGGCTTGCGTCGTTTGATTATTTAATACATCATCAGGCACATGGCAAGCCATATTCATTTCTTCACCACTGTTTAATTCTTTCCACGAAGGCATACCCGGTAAGCATGGATAATTATAAGATCCTTCAGGACGTGGCATATTCATAGCATCTAATGCTTCTGCCACATAATAAGAATATTGCTCATTGTCTAATTCTTGAAAAGAATTGAAATTATCCTCTTCATTATTACAAGAAAAGAATAGAGGCAATAATGTCATAAGAAAATAAAGCTTGACTCTCATATTTTTAACTTTTAATAAAACTTAGAATAGATCATACATTAACAGAAACCATGAAGCCAAAAGAGTGAATAAACTCTCTATCTCTTGAAAATTCGAAGTTCTTGATCACAATATTCAGTGACTTTAGAACGATGCGTGATAAATATCATGGTTCTACCTGGCATAAAATTAGTCAGGTTTCGCATTAATACCTCTTCCGTTTCCTCATCTAAAGAAGAGCTGAATTCATCGAACAACAAAATGGATCCCGGACGTAAAAGTGCACGCGCTATTGCTATACGTTGTGCCTGACCTTCACTTAAACCTTCTCCTAATTCAGCACAAGGAGTATCCAATCCCTGAGGGAATTCATACACAAAATCTGCTACAGCTACATTCAGCACCCGGCAAATATCAGCCTCTGTTGCTTGTGGATTGCCCAATAAAAGATTATCTCGGATTGTACCACTCAACAAGCTATTTCCCTGGGGAACATATATTAAATTACAACGAGTAGCTACAGAGATCGGTATTTGTTCTTTCTGATTATATATAGTTAAATATCCTTGATCTGGTTTCAGCAAGGCTAAAATCAAACGGATCAATGTACTTTTGCCGGCCCCGGTTTCACCAACAATAGCAGTCCGGCTTCCCGGTCTAAAATCAAATGAGAATCTTTCAAAGACAGGATGTGAACTATCTGGATAGGAAAAAGAAAGATTCTCAATTTTAACACCGATACATCCTTCCAATTTTACGGGAGGCACATGGGCTGTCGTATCTTCTTTCTCAAGTTCCATCAACCGTTTGGAAGAAGCAGTTGCAGTAATAAAGCCCGGAACCAAACGGGCCATGTCCATTAACGGACGTTGTACCTGTCCTACTAACTGAAGAAAAGCCGTCATGGTTCCAAAGGTTATTACTCCCGAGGCAATGCCATGCACACCCCATAAAAATGCAACGACATAACCTGTCGAGAATGCCAAGCGAACAAGTACCTGTGAAAAAAGAGAAAAACGGTTACGCTTCATGACTTGCCCATAAAGTTCACCCTGAAGAGTACGAAGAAATCCCGTTGTTACGGAAGTTTGTTCTAACGTCTGTAAAAGAGTTTGATGCTGTATGCTTTCCTGTAAATAAGATTGAACACGACTATCCGTTTGTCGAATAGTCAATGTCATCTGTTGCATTTTCCGATAAAACAATTTACTGATGACCAAGCATAACGGCATAATCAGTACCACAACTATAGCTAAACGAGACTCCAATGACAAAAGGAAAAAGAAGGCGGCAATAAATTGAACGCTTGTTACTAATAAAGACGGAAATAATTGGCCAATCGCATTAGTTACAATCCTGACATCTTCAATCAGCCGATTAAGTATATCTCCTGTGTGACGTCGCTTCCGATCAACTATATATGCTGTATCAAGTAAATGAGAGAATAAATGATACCGAAGATTATTCCGGAGCTGAACATCATTATAAACAGATAAACGAGTATTAATGGCAGAAAGGGAGATCTGTCCAACGATACAGCATATCAATAGGCCGACATACACTTCCATACGAGCATGGACATCGCCCGTGGCTATATCCATCAGCATTTTACATACATAAACAAAGGCTAACGAAATACCCACATATACGACTCCTATAAAGCTGCTCAACATTACAGAAAGCCGTACTCCCCGAGAAGTTATCCAAAACCAACGTAGCATATTCATAATTAACTATCTCACCACAATCCGATATATTCGGCCCATGCCAAACCTTTATAATACGTATTCCAGCTGGCATATTTTGTATCCTGCTGGAACGGGAAATAAGACGACAGGCCAGAAAAAGAAAGAATGGGCATATTACCGCCCCAACCACCATAATACACAGAATAACAAGTCGGCGTACTGGCCTTATATGGCACCGCCTCGTTGAGTGCCAACGACCAGCGGCTGTATTCGTCGTCGGAAGCTATGTGTTTAACCAGATCGCCAAAATCATAATAAGCCTGTTTGTATACACCGCCATAACGCCGGTCCGAATCAAACACTTGTACATCGGCCAAGTCGGCCTCGGTCAAAGCATAAATTTCATCCGCATGATTCTGATAAATGGTGCGGGTTTCCTCCGCCAAATAGGTCAGCCCCGACGTATTCACCATCGAGATAGCAGCACCCGAAGTCCAGTGATCATTACTCCCGCCTACTCCGCCGGCATAAAGGGCCGCATACGAATCGTAATACGTTTCGGCCATACCTACGACATCCGCCCGACTGTCGGCAAACAACGGCTTCAATACTAAATCATAAGGAGAACCCGGTCCGGGTGTTTCCAACGGGCATGCCACTAAATAATCCGTATAGTTGCGGAACTGATATGCCACTTCAATTCCTTGCATAAAACAAGCATCGAAATAGATGAAGTCGAAACGGGAAGAAGCACCTAATAACCGGCAGCCTTCCGACACGGCTTTCTCCAAATCCAAGATATCCATCTGCGGACCACTGCTGCCACCATCCTGACCAAATGAACGCAGAGACCGGGATACAGGCAACCAGCCATCGCCATGCGACCAGAGAACCAGTCCGTAACTCTTCGCCGGATAAGCCGTAAATGCCCGATTAAACACAGCCACCATCCGTTCGACCGTCACCGATGAATCGTCCTGTTCCGGATATTCATACACAACAGTTTCCTGTACCGCACCCGTTGTCTGGTCTTTCCCAATGTGAACCAGTTTGGGTAAAGCCGTCATTCCCTGTTTGTCCTTATTTACATCCACATAAACCAGCAGATGGTTATTGTCGGCGACAGACTCCATACCGGAAAGCATCTCATCATAATCATCCAGAGCAAACGATGACAACGAGTTCTCGGCCGCCAAATAAACCAGGATAGTCCGGTTCGGCAACTCTTCTTCCATTATCTCCGGCTCCGAATCGGAACAACCCGGCAACACCAAACACATCAGTAACGACAAGTATAGAAAAACGATCTTCATGCTTTTTCAGATTTTCATATATCCTCAGGGAAGAGCGTACCCCGATCTTCTCCTAAAGTGCTCAAAGGTAGATAAATTCTGAATGATGCCCAAACAGAACATGCAGTTTGTGGGATATATGAGGAGAATATATATAAACATAAAATAATGAACAGACACTAAAGATTCCCCTCCAAATATTTTTACAATCATTCTTTTTTCTTCTTTTCTTTTCGTATATTTGGCATGAGGCTGAATTGTTGAAGATGAATCGATCATTCCGTCGGGCTATCCGGCTTTGTTTCACACGTTAAACGATACGATTATGAAGTCTCCTGTTTTATCACTCTTTCATCTTCTGCTGGCAACATTTTTAATGGCCGGTTATTTTGTTGAACCATTAAGAGCGCAAGTCACGACCGATACCAGCCGGTATGTCACCATCGAAGGAATGGTGCGCGACCAGAACGACCGGAAAAGACTGGAGTTTGTGCACGTCACCGTACCGGGAACGCCTATCGGCACCGTTACCAACAGCGAAGGCGTGTTCTCTATCAAGATCAAACGGTCACTGCACGCCAGACAGATTCTTTTCACACACGTAGGCTACAAGAACCAACGTATTCCGATTGATTCGCTCGACCAGTCCGGACTGAAAATCTACCTGACACCTACTACCCAACAACTCAGCGACCTGATCGTGCGGGGCGGCGATGCCCGTTTCATCGTTGAAGAAGCCATGCAACGGGTAAGCAGCAATTATGCCCAGTCTGCCACACTGCAAACGGGATTCTACCGGGAGACAGCCCAGAAAAGAAGACGCTACATCTCGATCTCGGAAGCGGTAATTGACGTTTACAAGACAGCATATACGCAGAAGAACATCGAGCACGACCGCGTACAAGTACTGAAAGGGAGAAAACTGCTGAGTCCGAAGCCGGGCGATACATTAGTGGTCAAGCTGTTGGGCGGCCCTACGCTGCCAGTGTTTGTCGATATCGCTAAAAATCCGGATTTAGTACTCGATCCGCTTGTTATGCCCTGCTATGCCTTTGAGATGCAGGAAATCACCTGGCTAAACGAACGGCCGCATTATGTGATCCGTTTCTATCCGCAAGTAGTCTTGTCGTTTGCCCTGTATGAAGGCTTGCTATACATTGACCAAGAACGGTTGTCGATCAGTCGGGCCGAATTCAACCTCGACATGAGCGATCTGGACAAAGCCACAGAAGCCATTCTGCGGAAAAAGCCGTTCGGCCTTCGCTTCAAACCCATGGAAGTGTCTTTCTTAGTCACTTACCGGGAGCACGAAGGACATTCCTATATAAATTATGTACGTAATGAAATCCATTTCAAATGCGACTGGAAACGACGGTTGTTCTCGACCACCTACACCATCGTCTCTGAAATGGTAGCGACCGACAACCGGCCGGCCACGGGAAATATTCCGTATAAAGCCTCTTTCAAGTCGAATCATTCGCTTTCCGACCGGGTAAAAGACTTTGCCGACGAGGAATTCTGGGGAGATTATAACATCATCGAGCCGACCGAATCGTTAGAGAATGCCGTCCATAAGCTCAAAAAGCAACAGGAACGGGCTGCCCATCAGTAATCCAGGCCAGATTAAAGCAATAATACAGCCGGCTACTCACTAAATGGATCAGATTGTCCGGGCTTTGTGTGGCTGCCATGTAGCCACGCGGTTCGGCGTGTGTGGTATCGGATTCAAGGGAAACACTTCTGTTTTTACTCGCTGTCATCAGATAAATCCGCATCCATATCCTGCGGATTGCGGCGCGTGTCCCATAAGGCCACGACATAGACCGTATCTTCTTCTTCGGATACCCGATAAACCAGTTTGTAATGCTCATGTACCACCAGGCTGCGATAAGGCAAATTCAAATGAGAAAGGCGTGGTTCTAATGAGCCTAAATTGGGAAAGCAAGACGTTCCGAATCGAACCGGATACTATCCATTAATTTCACGGCTGATTTCTGACCAAAATGAAATCTCCCATATTCATACAATTGCATTAGACGCGTTAATGCTTTGGAAAACCAAATTACTTGCATAGCTCAGGATATTTGCGTTCCATTTTAGCCCACACCTCATTACTCGGAATACCCGGTCCACTGGTTTCCGCCAATTCTATTTCACGCTCCAGTTCTTTAATTGTAAACTGGCAAGGTGGAATTTCTTCCTCAACAACTTTTCCTTTTTTGCCTCTCCAGGCATCCACTACATCTTTCAGCTGCTGGAGTAATTCCCTGCTATCGGTCTCCACCACCTCGCGAATGATTTCCATCTTCATCTTTTCAAGTTCTGTTGATTCCATATAGACCTCCTTTGATATTTACGATCCGTTACTTCGCAAAAGTAACTTTATTTTCCGTATTTCCCAACAAGTTAAAACGACTTATCAGGTATATGTTGTCCGTCCGTAATCCAAGCCAGATTAAAACAGTAATACAGACGGCTGCTCACCAGATGTATCAGATTGTCCGGGCTTTGTGTGGCTGCCATATAACCGCGTGGTTCAGCATGCGTCGCATCCATCAGGAAATGTTTGGTCCATGCACCACCATCCAAGAAGCGAGTTGTACCATCTGTCAGCAACCGTTTTACCGGCCAGGTCTTGCCTTCGTCATACGATACAGCGACATACAGACCATAACCCCGGTAATTATTCCCTTCCCGATCAGGGAAAATCAGGCCACGTTCGGCTTCGGGCGTACGCAACGGATGGTCGGTAAACGAAATGAGTAACAGCGGACCTTCATTCAGGCGCATAAAGACCAGACGCTGGCCACCATCAATCGGAGGAAACTCGGAAGCATAATACGTCCACGTCTTTCCCATATCTCTCGAGATACTCATCGGCATCCGTAATTTTCCTTCCTTATTCAAGATACTGTTACCTCGTGCCAACGCCATAAGCGAACCATCTTTCAATTGAACCACTCCGGCATGAATACCGGCTATCGTCGAGCCCGTATTTCCTTCCTTAAACTCCGGCAGCGGTTTCCCGTCCCACGGATCCTGCCAAGTCTTGCCTCCATCTTTGCTGATATGAATGGCTGCCCCGTCGTGACTGCCCGGTCCGGCATCACAAGGCTGGATCAGCCAGCCTTCGCGAGTACGGATTGTCCCGGCAATGACCTGATGACGTTTGGTGTGTTCCGGAGCAATGATTTGCGGGGCTGACCAGGTCTGTCCATTATCCCGACTGGTACGCATCACCATCATCAGATTCTGCCAGTCGCCCGACGCTTCCACACCGTTCAGATGATACAACGTTCCCTGACGGTCGTTCAACAAAGCCGAGCCTGTCATATTCCGGTCAGGCACTTTAAAGAAGAGAGAAGAACGGTCCCACTGTTCCGTTCCCGCTCGCAAACGGGAAGCCAGTACCACCATGCCCCGGCCATTTTCTTCATCTGCCGAGAACCAGATTGCCAGCAGATCGCCATTATCACACCAAGTAATAGCCGGCTGGTGATTATGGGAGAAGAAAGGATTCCCACTACCCGGTTCCGGAGCCAATACATAAGGAACCGGTGCTTTGAATACCGGTTCTTTCACTACCGTCCAAGTATAATTTGTCTGATTGACCTCTTGCTGATTATAAGGAGGAAGTGCCGGTACAACCGTTGCTACCGGTGTAAACTCCGATTCCACAATCCGGAAACCGGTCTGGGCGTGCTTGTCTTCCGGAATCATCGCCATCCGATTGCCCGAACGCAGGTACTTATCCGGCGTATTATGACTGCCGCCACGTGTTACCCGGAAATCACCCGTAATTCTACCTGCCGGATCGTTTTGCTCGCCCGGCAAATAAGGGCCATACCAGTCCAGACACCATTCTTCCACATTCCCGTGCATGTCACAAAGTCCGAATGCATTCGGTGGTGTTTGTCCTACCTTCAGCGAGACCGGTTTCAAGTCGCGGGCCGTCTGTTGATTCTTCCGATATGCTTCTGGCAAACCGTCACCCGTATTATATAAGTAATACGTACCTGCCCGGCAGGCATATTCCCATTCCGCTTCGGTAGGCAGACGATAGTGTTTCCCTTCTTTCCGGCTGAGCCACTCACAAAAAGCCACTGCATCCGCATAGCTGACGTATACCACGGCCTCATCATCTTCTAGCGAAAGGCCGTTCTTCCCTCGCAATGCCTTATGTTCCGGCCGGAAAGCTTCAAACTGCGCATTAGTGATCTCTGTCATACTCATCTTGAACGGATGGGTGATATTTACTTTATGAATTGGCAGTTCATCATAATCTTCTCCAGTACCTTCACCACCCATATAGAAAGAACCCGCCGGAATATCCACCATCCGGATTTCCGGCAGTTGCTGAGCCGAAAGTAACTGTACCAGCCATATACCCGTTACAGCCAATATCCATCTACCTATATTTTTCATAGTATCCTCTTTTATATTATTGGTTATACATTTCTTTATAATAGAAATCCAGAATATCCATCAGCATATCATAGGCATTCTTGGCCGGACTGTCCGGATTCCGGTGAATGGCTTCCAGATAATTATTTAGGGCTTGGCGGTTGTCACCCTTTTTCCGCCAGGCATTTCCCAATAAATAATAGGCTTCATCACTTTCCGGGTGCTCTTGTATATAAGCGTTCAATCGTTGGATGGCGTCATCTACCTTGCCTGCATAAATCAGATTCTTTATTTCTTCCATATCTGTGTCAGCTTTTAAATAACTACGTACAAATGTCACTACTGTCCACTAAAAATGGACAAGGTTAAAAATTAAA
>ULUY01077059.1_pt1 | contig 43346 bp, 35 predicted proteins | sample 1959031 | NCBI WGS metagenome assembly ULUY01 (sample SAMEA4835774, study PRJEB28245) | human gut metagenome | biome: gut microbiome; material: fecal sample | place: Denmark | collected 2008
TGGTTTATATCTACGTCAATCTGGGATCGCCCATTGCCCTTCTCTTCGGCGGTGCTTTCCTGGGCTTCTTCTGCAACGGCATGATGGCCGGGTACGGTACGCTTCTTTCCGAATGCTATACCACCGATGCCCGTTCTACTGCACAGAATTTCATATTTAATACCGGACGTGCGGTAGGCGGCTTTGCACCGGTTATTATCGGGACCATTGCACAGAGTGAAGGATTTAATGCAGCATTCGTTCTCCTTTCCGGTGTGTATCTGGCAGCAGCACTGAATGTACTGTTCTTTGTCCGGGACACAAAGGGAATGGAAGTGAAATAAAACTGAATTTGTTTTGCAATGAAGCGCTTTTCCGTAAGGGGGCGCTTTTGTATTTCCGGGGATTCCGGGAAAGGGAGGAAATATTATGAAACTGTTGAAAAAAGGACTTCTGCTGGCGGCGGCTGCCATTCTGGCCGTAGGAATTGCAGGATGCGGCGGCGAAAAGGAAAAGGCACCGGCAGGAAATGTCCTGAAAGTGGCCACCAATGCTACCTATGTGCCTTTCGAATTCAAGGATAAGGACGGAAAGGATTACACCGGCTATGAAATCGAAGTGGTCCGGGCAGTAGCAAAGGAAATGGGGAAGGAAATCGAATGGAAGAACATCGCTTTCGACGGACTGATTCCGGCTCTGCAGTCCCATGAAGTGGATATGATCGCTTCCGGGATGACAGCTACAAAGGCAAGAGCGGAAAAGATCCTTTTTGCGGCGCCGTTCTATGAAACAAAGCTTGCGCTGGTTACAGCAGCAGACAGCCCCATTCATCAGGCCGGTGATGTAGCGGCCGATGAACAGGTGGCTCTGCAGGTAGGCACTACCGCAGCAGCCTATGCGCAGAGCAAGGGCTGGAAGGTCAGAGGCTTCGACAGTGCAGCAGACATTGTCATGGAGCTGAAAGCGGGCGGCACCCGGTCGGGACTGCTGGATAAGCCTTCTGCCGATTATTTTGTCGCTACCGACGGACATGACCAGTTCCGCGTAGTGGATGTGCCCGATTCCGAGGTGCAGTACTTTGCCTTCGGTTTCAACAAGGACAATAAGGCTCTGCAGCAGGAAGTGAACCGTGCTATCGCCAAGCTGACTGCTGACGGAACGCTGAACCAGATTCATGAAAAATGGTTCAAGACACCGCTTCCGAAGATGCCGGCTACTGCCGAGGAAGCACTGGGAATCTGAGAAACCCGGAATATCCCGGAAACAGAGCAATGAGGCGCACCGTTTCGTAAAAGAAGAAGACCGCCGGACGGCGGAAATATAAAAGGCATGAACGAATCCGTAAAAGGATCGTTCATGCCTTTTTGCTTGTCTGTGATTATTCAATGCGGATGGCTTTTCCCTGCTCGAAGGACCAGAGGAAGAGGCCCAGTACGGGTTTCCCCAGAAGGGTACTGCCTGCTTCCCGGTAGACCAGGAGCTGTTCCCGGTAATGCCTGCGGAGCTGTTCCTCCGTCATAAGCCGGTCAGTCTTGTAATCGATGATGATCAGGCCTTTTTCGCCTTCCAGGAGGCAGTCCATGACACCCTGGAGGAAAATCCTTTCCTCTTTCTCACACTGCGGATAGAAAGAATGCGCCGGGAGAAGAATGGAGAAGGGCATTTCCTTCCGTATGCGGACGGCCCGTTTCATCAGCTTTGCCAGGGGGCCGGCTGCAAAGGTAAGAAGCGCATCCAGCGGATGCCGGGGGTGGCGGGCAGAAAGAAGAATCCGCGTTTCCTCTTCCGTGAAGAATTGTTCCTTCCCAAGCCGTTCAATTTCCCGGCGGAATGCGGCTCTGTCGGCAGGAATCTTTGTGAAATCCAGAAGCTCCATGGCCTTATGCATGAGTGTCCCGAAAGGAGTGCCGCCGGAAAGTCTTTCCTTCTCATCGGTGAGGAATGCCGGCGGGGTGCTGTAGTCCGGAGGAAGCATATCCTCCGGCGGTGTGTCTGCTGCGTCTCCGGGCGTGTCGGGAGGCAGAGAACTGTCCCCGTCTTCCACAAGAAGGGCTGACGGAAAAGGAGGCTCCTCGGCAGCGGCATATTCCTGCCTTTCCCGGAGGCTTACCGCAGCGGTGGCCGTGAGCTTGGACGGTGTTTCCACCGCTCCCGGATGCGGATAAGACCAGGTCAGCTGCCGGTCCATCCAGGCAGGAGGCGGGGGCAGGCTGGACAGATAGTCTGCAAGCGGGTCCGGCGCGGCCTGCTTTTCCGGAGACTGTCGGGGCTGATGATTCCACAGGGCTTTTTCCTCTTCCGTGAAAAGGCAGGGAAGGTCCGTCACATGGAAGAGAAACTCCGCCTGGCCCTCCGTTCCGTCTTCCAGATAGCGGGGGATACGGTCCAGACGGTTCCAGACGGGCTCCATGGAACGGTGGCGGAGTACTGCCGGCATGATCCAGTCCAGGTAGCTTTTGGCGTCGCCGGTGATATGGGCAGGGAGAAGTTCTTTTTCCGAAGAGAAGAGAGAAGCGGCCCAGCGGTCCAGGCCCTGTCCGGCATCCTTGCACAGGCCGATCAGGAAAAGCTTGTCTCTGGCGCGGGTCATGGCCACATAGAGAAGACGCGCTTCCTCGGCCCGGCTTTCCCTCTGTATGGCCGATTTCAGGGCCGTCCAGTACAGGCTGGGCCAGCGGGCATGGTGGGGCTTGTCATAATACTGCAGACCGAGCCCCAGCTCCTTATGAAGCAGGAAAGCGGCCTGAGAATCCCGGAGATTAAAGGACTTTGCCGTATCGGCAAGAAAGACCACTGGGAATTCCAGTCCTTTGCTTCGGTGGATGGTCATGATGCGGACCGCATCGGACGCGGCAGAAGCAGTCCGGCTCCGGAATTCTCTGGAAATTTTGGTCAGGCGGGACAGATCGTTCAGGAAGGGATACAGTCCGTTGTGCGTGCCTGCATCTCTGGCCCGGGCGAGTGCATAGAAGGACAGCACATGAGACTTCCGGAAGGCGCCGCCGGGGAGGCCGGAAATGTAGGTGAGGTAGTCCGAATCGGCCAGAATTTTCCGGAGAAGCGGAGCAATCCCGTCCAGCAGGGATGATTCTCTCCAGCTGTCGTATTGGCGGAGAAAACGAAGGAGGGCTTCGGTTTTGTCCGGGGACAGGACGGTCTGCTTTTCCAGAAGGGGCCACAGGAAATCGGCTTTTTCCTCCTTTTTGAGAAGATACAGGAGGGACAGGTCCTTTTCATCCAGTCCGACGAAAAAGGAACGGAGAACCGCTGTGAGCGGGAGATCCTGGAGAGGATTGTCCAGGATTTTCAGGAGTGCCCAGAGAACCTGCACCTCATTGTTCCGCACAAAGTCATCCTCCCGGTCGGAAACGGCGGGAATCCCGTTTTCCTCCAGGGTTTTCAGAAGAACGGGCCCTTTGGAGGATACGGACCGGAGAAGAATGACGATATCTCCGTACGAAACAGGCCGGAAAGTGCCGTCCTTGTTCATAACCTGCTGCTTTTCCTCCATCATAGTGCGGATTTTTTCCGCAATGAGCCGTCCCTCTGCGGCGGCACTCTGGATTTCCTTCAGCACGGGATCGGCATCCTCGGACTCCCGGACAGATTTGCTGTCGATCAGCGCAATGGAGACCGGACCGCCCAGGTAATTGGCCGGACGGGGATCTTCCTTCCGCCCCGGATAAAGGGCTTCTTCCTTTCCGTAGGAGAGCTCCAGCGTCTGTTCGGAAAGGATCTGCCGGAAAAGAAAATTGATGGAAGCCAGGACGCAGGCATCGCTCCGGAAATTCCGGTTCAGATCGATACGGTATGTGAGAGAGGCCGGGTCATGGGTGTATGTATTGTATTTTTCGAGGAAAATGGTGGGGTCTGCCTGGCGGAAGCGGTAGATGCTCTGCTTGATATCGCCGACCATGAACCGGTTCTTTCCGTCGGACAGAAGAGAGGTGATCAGCTCCTGTACACCGTTTGTATCCTGGTATTCATCGATCATGACTTCCCGGTACCGGGAGCGGAGAGCCAGAGCGGTCTGCGACGGGAATTCCCGGGCCCGCATCGGATTAAAATCGGGATTGTCCCGATCCAGCAGGATGTCCAGCGCATAATGCTCCAGATCGTTGAAGTCCATCACCGCTTCCTTCTTTTTTCTCCGGGTGTAGGCTTTTGAAAAAGCAAGGGTCAGCTCCGACAGGACCCGGGCAGCAGGCTGCATGGCCCGGGTTTCCTCCAGCCACTGGGACGGCGGAACGGAAAGAATCGGCGCGATTTCTTTGGAAAATATATCCTTTGCCTGATTCCGGATGTCCCTGATGCGGGATACGGGAGGCAGATCTTTGAACTGAGCCGCCGTCATGCCGAAAGAAGCAAGATCGCTCTTTTTCGTACGGAGCGCAGCAAAGGAAAAATCTTTGTTTTCGTACAGGGTGCGCCAGCTTTCGGCGGAAGCCAGCAGGGAGAAGAAATCGTATTCCCCGGAAAGGATTTCTCCGTAAGCGGTACGGATCGGCTCGGAATTCTCCATGAGAGAAAAGATATCCCGGTAGAGATCCGCCGCTTTTTCCGCGGAGCGCACAAGGGTTTCCCGTACGGAAGCTGTCCAGGGAAGGTCATCGAGGGATGCCTCTTCGGGAAGGGCATAGGCATCGGGCAGACGGGACAGCCATACCTCCGGAAAAGCCATGGAACGGGAAAAATTCCACAGATCCCGGACGGCGGCGCGGAGCTTTTTGTCCTGATAGCGGCCGGCAAAGAAATCGGCCGTATCCAGGAAATCCGGGTCGCCCTTCTGATAAAAGGTTTCCAGCACCTCAGTGAGGACTTCCTCAGAGAGAAGGTACTGCTCGTTTTCATCGGAAAGGATTTTTGTTTTGGGGTCCAGATCGAGCAGGTAAAAATACTGCCGGACCAGAGACTGGAAGAAGGAGTCCAGGGTGGAAATGGCGGCGTTTCCCAGAAGGGAAATCTGCTTTTCCAGATGGTGCACAAGCGCTTCCTGATGATCTTCATCGGCCTTCTTCAGCGCAGCTGTGAGGGAAGAGGATACCCGGGCCTTCATCTCCGCGGCAGCAGACTTGGTAAAGGTCAGGACCAGCAGTTCATTGATATTGACCGGATGCTCCGGATCGGTGACCAGACGGGTGATGCGCTCCGTGAGGACGGCCGTTTTTCCGCTTCCTGCCGCGGCGGAGAGGAGAAGATTCCTTCCCCGGGCATTCAGGGCGTCTTCCTGTTCCTTGGTCCAATGGTTACTCATGGGAATCCTCCTTTTCTTCTCGCTCTGCGGCGGCAAGCTCTGCTATATCGGCTCCGGCAGCAATGGCGGCGAGATTCTTTTTCAGGAATGCATTGCCGGGAAGCAGGGCATAGTCATATTCCTCTCCCGGCAGGGACGGATCGAAGCGGCAGACGGAACGGTAGGGGCAGTAGGTGCATGCCGTTTTCCCTTCGAACCGGACAGGGCGAATGGAAATATCTCCGGAGCACATCTTCCGGTACAGGGAAAGAATATTCCTCCGCACGATGGTGAGGAGACTCCGGAACTCTTCTTCCGTGAGAACGGACGGGGAGGCATAAAAGGTCCCGTCTTTTTTCAGGCGCACGGACAGGAAGGAATCAGTTTCCCCCATATGGGCATCCAGATCGCGGAGAACCTGCGGGTCATTCAGGAAATACCCGGCTGCCTTGTCTTTCTCCGGAAGCTTCGGAATGCCGCCGGAAGGCGTCTGGGCGACGGCCCGCACATCGCCGGACAGGTAAATATACATCAGTGCGGCGGGAAGAAGAGTATTTCCCGTTCTCCCCGCTTCCTCCGCTGCGGCGAGGAAGTATGTCAGGAGCTGCAGTTTCAGGCCGGCAACGATTTCCCGCAGCGATGCCTCTGCTCCGCCTGTTTTATAGTCGGCAATGACCGCCCGGTTTCCGCTGACATCAAGACGGTCGATTTTTCCTCTGAGCGTGAGGGAATCCCCCTCCTCTGCGGCGAGGCGGACAAAGAAGTCCTTTTCCAGTGCTTTTGTATCAAAGGAAGAACGGCGGCTCCATTCCCGGAAGGTCACAAGTGCATTTCGGAAGGTTTTGTTCAGCTCCCGTTCCGTATAGCGGGAGGCTCCGTCGGAATGGAGAATGCCGTACTTCATCCGGGCAGACAGATTCCGGGCGATTTCTGAGGAAAGGTGTTCAATATCCTCATCGGTGGCATCCCGCCACTGTCTGCGGTCCTTTTCGAGCGCAGCGCCGAACTGATGAAGTCCTGCATGGAGATACAGCCCGAAGTCCGGTGTTTCGATTCCGCCTTCTTTTCGCTCTTCTACGGAGAGTCCGTACTGAAGGAAATACTTGTACGGACAGCTCCGGTAGCTTTCCAGGCGGGTGACGGAGCTGGAAAACCGTCCGCCGGGCTTGAACAGGCTGGCAGCCAGAGCGGGCGGAAGGGAGGAAGACCGGTTGGCATAGGAAAGACTCCGCAGCCGGGATAAAAGGAGCGGACGGAAGTCCCTGCTGTTTGCGGCCCACGACACCAGGCCGGTCCAGTAGGAATCTTTTCCGGGGATTTTTTCCCGCAGCACGCCCGGCAGGAAAGAAAGCGCTTCCCCGGGGTGACAGAAGAAGGACGGGTCGTTTCGCTCCGGAGACGGGACGGAAACTTCCCGGACCTCCGAGGGATAGGAAAGCGCAATCAGCCGGGAAACCGGGAAGGAAAGCTCCGTTTCTTTTCCGTCCTCTGTCATTTTCGGACGGGAAATATAAAGGACATCCCGGGCACGGGTGAACGCCAGGTATACGGCGAATTCCTCCTCGTGAATCTGCTGCATCAGATTGGAGGAAAAAAGAAATGAAGACTGCTCATAGAGCCGCTCTTTTTCCGCTTCCGTAAAGAAGCCTCTCTCTTCCAGCCGTTTCGGGAAATCTCCTTCTGCGGCGCCGGGGATGAATACCGCCCGGGCCTCCATGGAATAGCCGCGGTCCAGTCCGGTGACGGTCACGTGGTCGAGAGAAGGCGGAATGGTGGAGTAGGTGAGCGCAGAAAGGCCATCCTCAAACATGGCCAGAAAATCCTCATCGGAAGGACTGTCTTTTCCGGCGGCATGGACGATTTCATCCAGGAGGGACAGCACCTTTTTCCATACCTGGAGATGGGGGCGCAGGTTTGTTTTTTCTTCGTCCTTTTCATCCAGTGCAAAAATCTTCTGCGGGATGGATTCCGCCAGCAGAAAATCATACAGGACCGCACATTTTTCCTCTGCGGTGACGGCAGTGCGCCAGCGGCCGGTGATATCATCCAGAAGACAGACGACCTTTTCTCTCCACTGATTGACCTGCGCCAGCTGTTCCCGCTCTCTGTCGTCGGGAGGCGGTGCCGCTTCATCCAGACTGCGGATTTCCCGGAATTCCCAGACCGTATGCCATTGGGACGGGCGAATCCGATGGAGAAGGACGTAGTTTTCCAGACGGTCCACCTCATCCGGAGAAAGCTCGGACAGCATATGGGTTTTCAGGAGCCGGAAAAGGAGCTCCTTCCGCCAGCCGCTTCCTTTTCGGTGTGTCTCTGCCGTGAGAAAACGGAGGAGGCGGTCCAGGAGCACAACCAGCGGATGGTTGTTCATGGGATGCTTCTGATCGATGAATCCGGGGATCTGATACAGCGCAAAGGATCTTTCGAAAAGATCCGTATAATCGTCGGGATTGCGGAGCAGAATCAGGATATCCCGGTAGCGGAAGCCCTTATCCCGGACGAGAGATGCAATGGTCCGGGAAATTTCATCGACCTCGCTGCTTCGCTCAGGGGCTTCCAGGATATGGAGACCAACATCCGGTTTTACAGAGGGACTTTTGCCCCGGCTGAACGGGAGCGGCCGGCGGCTGAAGAAATGCTCCGCCATTTCCTTCAGACGGAGAGAACGGAAGCGGACAGGCTCCTTCAGCACCATCGAATCGGCATGGCGTTCCTCCTGCAGAATCTGCCGGTACAGCTGCATCGGCCGGGCAAAATTCCCGCTGCGGGCTGCTTCCTCCGGGGAATCCATGGGAAGCGTGACCGTTACATCCCGGGCAGTGCGGATCAGGGCGGATACGATACGGATTTTCTGGGGAACCAGTCCGTTGAAGCCGTCTATCCAGATCCGGGCATCCCGGATCATCCTGGATTTCGGAATTTCCCGCGCCAGCAGGTCAAACAGACTCCCTTCATAGGAAAAGTGCTCCTTCAGGTAGGCCCGGTAGGCCTGATACAGCAGGTGCAGATCGGATAATTTTCTCCCCAGCGGGGTGTCTCCCTCCTGATCTGCTGCAAGACGCAGATCTTTCTCTTCCATGCAGAAGGTGTCAAGCTGATGGAAAAAAGCGGCAAGCTCTTCCGAAAAATGGGGATAGGACGCGGCCCGCCGGATGGCCTGCAGCTTTTCCCGGTTCATTTCCAGGAGACGGCGGATGATGATCTGCTGTCCCAGCGGGGAAAGAGCATCCGCTACGGGAGAGTGAAGCTCCTGAAAAACCCGGTAAGCCAGCCGGGAAAAACCGCATACTGTTACGTCCGTGAATCCTCCGTGGGGAAAAGAAGCGGCCAGAAGATATTCCGCCGTATAGGTTCCCTGATCCGGGACCAGAAGAAATGCTTTGCGGTCATGGCCGGAAAGCACATAGTTCCGGATTTCCTCATAGCATCGGCGGGACTTTCCCGTTCCCGCCCGTCCGAAAATAAAATGAAGAGACATGATGCGCCTCGCCTGCTCAAAATACAAGAAACATTTCCTATATTATACATGAGCGGAGAGGAAAGAGAGAAAAGGAGAAGAGATGCAGGGCAGGATTTTAGGATTGCCTATTATTTTTTTAGGCACATCATGATAAAAATTTAGAAATTTTATATAAATAGTTTCTGCCTTTTGTGCTATTATAAATAATGTTTTCTGAAATACAGTTTATAGAATACGGAAAGGGAAACATTTATATGGAAAAAACCAATTTGTGGACCCGGGAATTTATCGGTATGGGTCTCACTAATTTATTTTATTTCATGTCGCAGTACATCCTGATCGCATCACTTCCGATTTATATGGCGGAAGAAATGGGCGGCGGCCAGTGGGAGGCCGGGATGGCAATGACTTTTTTCCAGATCGGCACAGTGTCGGCCCGTCCCTTTGCGGGAAGAATCATTGATCAGGCGAACAAGCAGAAGCTTCTGCTGGGTGTTTCCGCTTTGTTTTTTCTGGTTATGATTGCCTTTCATTTTGCAGACTCCCTGGATATGATCTTCGGTCTCCGGCTGGTTCACGGCATCCTTTTTGCCCTGGGAACGACGGCTTCCGCCACCATGGCATCCATGATTCTGCCGTCTGCCAGAAAAGGGGAAGGAATCGGCTATTTTGCGGTATCCGGCAATCTGGCCATGGTCATCGGACCGATGGTCGGCCTTCTGGTCATTCAGTATTTCGGCTCTGCCGTTCTGTTTTCTTCTCTGGGAATTCTGGCTGTTCTCGCTCTTGCGGCGGGGAACGGAAAGAAACTGCCGGAAGAGGTCATCCTGCCGGGCAGCCGGAAAAAAGCCAGGTTTACCGTATCCAGTTTTCTGGATAAGAATGCCTTTCCTGCCGTAGGAATGTCCACCTTTGTCTTTTTTGCCTACGGCGGGGTCCTGACTTTTATCCCCATGTATACGCAGTCCATGGATCTGACCGGCTATACCAGCCTTTTCTTTATGGTCTTTGCGCTGATCATTGTTGTCACCCGGCCGCTGGTGGGATATGTATTTGACCATAACGGGCCGGATTTCACGGTGTATCCGGGATTCCTTTCCTTCGTTATCGGCTTTGTCCTCTTTTCCATGGTGGAGGGGCCGGTGCTTCTTCTGGTTTCCGCAGCCTTCCTCGGACTGGGCTTCGGTGCTCTGGCCCCGGCGGCACAGACCATTGCCATTCAGAGTGCTCCGCCTTCCCGGACTGGAGTGGCGACCTCTACGTATTTCTGGTCTCTGGATATTGCTGTCGGGCTTTCTGCCACCATTCTGGGGGCACTGGCCATGGTCCTGGGATACCGGTATATGTACGGCGTCGTGAGTACAGCCGTCGTCATTCTCGGTACGGCATACTACGCATTGGCCCGGAAAAAGGGATGGATCCGGACAGGCCGGTAAAAAGACGGGGTGTCTGCTTCCTCTGCCGGAATGCTCAGCTTAATAAAAAAACGTCTGCCGAAACGGCAGGCGTTTTTTATTTTCAGGATGCAGATTTCCGTTCAGGGCTTATTCCTTCAGGGCCTGTGCCAGATCTCCGATCAGATCCTCTGCGGATTCGATGCCGACAGAAAGGCGGAGGAGGCAGTCTGTAATGCCTCTTTCTTCCCGTTCTTCTTCGGTCAGATCATGGTGGGTCTGCGTAGCCGGATAGGTAATCAGACTTTCCGTACCGCCGAGACTTTCCGCAAACCGGATCAGCTGTACCTTTTTCAGAACCCTTGCAGCGGTTTCATGGGAATCGGTATAGAAGGAAAGCATAGCGCCGTTTCCCCGGGACTGACTTTCATGAACCTCCTTGTTCGGGAAATCCGGCAGACCCGGATAGAGAACCCGGGTGACTTTCTTCTGCTGTGTCAGCCATTCGGCGATGCGCATGGCATTTTTCTGTGCAGCTTCCATGCGGACAGCAAGCGTCTTGATGCCCCGGATGGTGAGCCAGCTGTCAAAGGGAGAGAGGCAGCCGCCTACCGTCGTATACAGGTCATGAACACGCTGAGCCAGCTCCGGGTCCCGGCATACGGCAAATCCTGCCAGCGTATCATTGTGGCCTGCCAGGAATTTCGTACCGCTGTGAATGACAATGTCTGCCCCCAGATCGAGAGGGTTGCAGAAATAGGGGCTCATGAACGTATTATCCACGATCAGGAGCGCTCCGTGGCTGTGAGCAATTTCCGCAGCCTTCCGGATATCCGTGATCTGCATCATCGGGTTGGTCGGTGTTTCCACATACAGGGCCTTTACCGTATCATCAAAGTTTTTCTCGATGCGGGCCGGGTCGGAGGTATTGATGAGGCGGAAGTTGATGCCGTTTTTCTCATTGATGAGGCGGAAAAGACGGATGGAGCCGCCGTACAGATCATCCGTAGAAAGAACGGTATCGCCGGGACGGAAAAGCTCCATAACCATGGAAATGGCTGCCATGCCGGAGGAGTAGCTTGTGCATCCTGCACCGTGCTCCAATGCGGCTACAACCTTTTCGCAGGCATCCCGTGTGGGGTTGCCGAGGCGGGAATAATCATAGCCGGTGGATTGGCCGAGCTCCGGATGGCGAAAGGTAGCGCTCTGGAAAATCGGGACGGAAACGCAGCCTGTTGCATCTGCTCTGTCGCTGCCGTGAATACAAAGTGTTTTGATGTCCATAATATACCTCCTTGGATCTGTACGGGAAGATCCTGCAAATGCCGGTAAATCGGGAAAGGAATTTCCTTTCGGATGAAGGATTTTGCCATAAAAAAATCCCGCCCCGAAAGGGACGAGAATCTCGTGTTACCACCCAAATTTACCGCTGCGTTGCCGTAACGGCCTTAATAAGTACGCCGGCCGAAGCCTTGATACCCTGCTGCTGTATCGGGCAGACCCGGGGGACTTCACTGTTCGGTCCCACTGGCTCCAAGTCCATCTTCAGCATGCTTTGCCGTACTGCTTTCACCTTGCGCAGCTCTCTGGGACAGCTCCCCATGCCTACTCTTCTTGTCATTGCCTTTTTGAAATTACTTATAGAATAGCACCGCGGGAAAGGCCTGTCAAACCCGGACAGAGTCCTCTTTGCTCCGATTTGGTAAATTCTTTATCAGGACTGTACATTTCTATTGTATAATAGGAAAAAAGAATTTCAGGAGGAACCTATGTCGACAAAGAATACTCAGGATATCACCTGCCCGCAGTGCGGGAAGGCATCGCCGTTCACTGTCTGGGACGGCATCAATACAAAGGAAAATCCGGAAATGCGGCAGGCTGTGCGGGACAACAGTGCTTTCCGGTTTGTCTGCCCCCATTGCGGAGCCAAAACGCTTCTGAATTATAATTTCCTTTATCACCAGCAGGAAGACCGGTTCATTATTTTTGTTCTGGCAGACGGAAGCGGCGGAGAGGAAAAATATGAAAATCTTCTTCGCCAGTTCCGGGGGTATACGGCACGGCTGGTAACCTCCTTCAATGATTTTAAGGAAAAGCTTGCCATACGGGATGCGGGCATGGATGACCGCATCGTGGAGCTGATGAAGAGCGCCGTATGGGACCGGCTGGATCAGATGTACAGTGATAAGCATATCGATGAAGTGCTCTTCGCCGTCAATGAAGAGGGAAAGCACGGATTTATTTTCCGCTCGCAGGGAAAAATGGTCACTGCGATGGAATTCAATGATGATTTGTACCGTACGATTCGGGAAACGGCTATGCCTGCCATTGAAAAATTCTCGGAAAATGTATATGTGATCGGACGGAAATGGGCAGCAGAGACCGTACAGAAAATGGGCTGAGCCTTCGGGAGGAAAACTTCCGCTCCGGCTGTCTGAAATAACGGAAAACAGGCTGAAAACAGAAAAAGAAAAATCGGGAACTCCGGAAAAGGAGCTCCCGATTTTTTTGAAAGGAATTCAATCGGCCGGTTCTTTCCGCCGTACTTTTTCCATCAGGAAATAGGGAAGAGAAATGCCGTTCCGGTTTTCTGTCCGTGCTGCAAGGACAGTATAACCTCTTTTTTCGAAGAAGGCCCGGGCGGTGAGAGATGCGTGGACCGTGACCGTTCCCGGAACGGCTTTTTCCAGACGGCAGCAGAGTATGGAGCCGATTCCCTTCCGCTGGTGTTCTGCATGGACAAAAAGACGGTCCAGGAATCCGGAAGGATGGATGTCACCGAAGCCGACGATGATGCCTTTATCCAGAACCACTGCGGTATGGTGCGCCCGCAGTTCCCTGTCCCATATATCCGGGTCAGGCCGGCAGGGCGCCCAGACAGCGCGCTGCTTTTCCGTATATTCTCCTGCGGTTGTTTCACGGACTGTCCGAAAAAACAGCTCCGTGATTTCCCCGATGTCTGACGGACGGTAAGCTCTTATAATCTGCATATTTTCTCCTGAGGACGGACTGTCCGAAAACGAAAAATCTCCCCTGCTCCGGCGGAGGAGATTTTTCTGAAAAGGATAAAAGGGAATCAGCCCAGGAATCCTCTCATATTCTGTGCTTCCACGACTCTCTGGAGAGCGAGCATATAAGCTGCCAGACGATAGGTGACATGGTATTTTTCCTTCAGGGCAAAGACATCCTCATAAGCCTGCCGCATCTGCTTGCGGAGGCGGTCATTGTATTCTTCTTCCGTCCAGTAGTAGCCGGTGCGGTTCTGTACCCATTCGAAATAAGAGCCTACGACACCGCCCACATTGGCCATGACATCCGGAAGGACTTCGATGCCCTTTTCTTCAAAGTAAGCGTCTGCTTCTTCCGTGGTAGGACCGTTGGCCCCTTCCAGGATCAGCTTTGCTTTAATGAGTCCCATGGTATCTGCATTCAGCTGATTTTCCAGAGCGGCTGCAAAGAAAACATCCACATCCTGGCTGAAAAGTTCTTCCGTAGGGATGAGAACAGCCCCTTCTTCGGTGTAGCCCTTGAGGGAACGGCCGTGGCTGTTGGCATAAACATACATTTTCTCAATGTCCAGTCCGTTCGGATTGTGCCAGGTGCCGTTGATATCCCCGATGGTGGTGATTTTTACACCTTCTCTGTGCATGAGAAGAGCGCCTACGGAACCTACATTGCCGAAGCCCTGGAGAGCCATGGTAAGTCCGCTGATATCCTTATGGTTCTTTTCGCACCAGGTCTGGAGAGTGAAAAGAAGTCCCCGGCCGGTCGCTTCATTTCTGCCCAGGGAGCCTCCCGTGCAGAGCGGCTTTCCGGTGACGACTGCAGGCTGCCAGGTACCGGAAAGTGCAGCATATTCATCGGCAATCCAGGCCATAATCTGCCCGTTTGTATTGACATCCGGTGCCGGAACATCCTTATCCGGTCCGATGATGGGATAAATTTTTCTGATATAGCCCCGGGTGAGCCGTTCCAGCTCTCTCTGGGACAGCTTGTGGGGATCGACGCGGATGCCGCCCTTGGCCCCGCCGTAGGGGATATTTCCGATGGCATTTTTGATGGTCATCCACGCTGCCAGTGCTTTTACTTCATTTTCATCGGACTGCGGATGGAAACGGATGCCGCCCTTGGCAGCACCGCGCGCCGTGGAATGCTGTACCCGGTATCCGGAGAAAACCTGCACATGGCCGTCATCCATCCGTACGGGAATGGATACCGTCAGTTCTCTTTCCGGATAACGGACGAAATCATAATCATCCTGTTTGTAGCCCAGAACGGACGCTGCTTTGTCCAGAACATGGAGCATATTTTCGTAGGGATTGTAGTTTGCCATCGGAATGCCTCCTCTTACAAATCAAAGTATCAGATACATGATGATCTAGGAACAATATAACACTGATCAGCTTAAAAATATAGCCTTATGATTATTTAGCATAAATAAAGTATACAAGTATATAACAGCCGGATAGATAAAAGGCTGTTTCCCTTTGCCGGCTCTGTGTGTTTTCTGATTCCGGGCCGGAGAAACAGCCTTCCATATTTTATACATATATATAATGGCGCCCGAAGAGAGTATCCGGATGCCGGAAAATAAAACCGGAATTCAGGCTTTCATAATCCGCATTACATTCGTATTGGAATGGGGCAGGCCCATCTGACCGATGCCGGCTGTAATGACGCACAGATCATCCGGGGAAAGAATGTGCATTTCCCGGAGCTTATCCATGGATCTGGAGAACAGCGTATCCGTATCGGTCTGTTTCTCTGCAAAGACCGGTGTGACGCCCCAGAAAAGCATCATCTGACGGAGTGTGTGCGGGAAGGAGGAAAGGGCATATACATCCACATCGGGACGGTACTTGGAAAGAAGAAGGGCGGTGGCTCCGCTGTCGGTCGGTGCGCAGATGGCTTTGGCCCGCAGCTCATGGGCGGCCGTTACGGCAGCACGGCAGGTCGTATTGGCCACAGAATCATAAATACTCTTGTCCATGTCCCGATAGCGGAAGAATTCATGCTGAATGAACCGTTCCGTATATTCCGCAATGGAGGCCATCATTTCCAGCGCTTCTGCCGGATATTTTCCGTTGGCAGTTTCCCCGGAAAGCATGACTGCATCCGTATTGTCATTGACGGCAGTTGCCACATCTGTGACCTCCGCACGGGTGGGGCGGGGATTCCGGATCATGGAATCCAGCATCTGGGTCGCCGTGATGACCGGTTTTCCCTCATAATTGCAGGCATCGATCATTTCCTTCTGCAGGTGCGGCACGGTTTTCGGATCCACCTCTACCCCCAGATCGCCCCGGGCAATCATGATGCCGTCCGAAGCTTCCAGGATTTCCTGAAAATGCTCTACCGCCGAAGCACACTCAATCTTTGAAATGATTTTGATGGGACTGCCTGCCTTCCGGAGAATCTCCCGGATGGTTTCCACCCCCGCCGCATCCCGGATGAAGGAAGCGGCAATATAATCCATATTTTCTTCGACAGCGAAGGCGATATCCTTCCGGTCCTGCTCCGTCAGGGCAGGGAGGTTTGTCCGGGTCCCGGGAAGATTGATGCCTTTCTTTTCGCCGAGGACACCGCCGTTTCTGACCCGGCAAAAGATGTCCGGGCCGTCCGTGCTTTCCACAGTCAGTCCGATCAGTCCGTCATCGATGAGAATTTCCTCTCCCGGGCGCACATCCTGCGGAAGTTCCTTGTAGGAAACGGAAACCCGATGGCTGTCTCCCTCGATATCCTCCGCAGTAAGGCAGAAGGACTCTCCCTCCCGGAGCAGCACCGAGGCATGGTGCTTCAAAAGTCCGGTCCGGATTTCCGGCCCCTTTGTATCCAGAATCATGGCTATGGGGCGGCCCGCTCTTTTGGCGGCGGCCCGCACCTTGGCGAGACGGGCCCGATGCTCTTCATGGGTGCCGTGAGAAAAATTGAAGCGGGCGGCATCCATGATCGGCGCCATCCGGTCAAGAAGCGCTTCATTATCCTCATTGGGGCCCATGGTGCAGACAATTTTTGTTTTTCTCATATGGTTCCTCCTTTGAACAGGCCGGCATCATCGCGGCAGGACAGACCGGTTCTGTTCCGGCAAAAACAAAAGAAATTCACAATCTCTATTCTTATCCATATAGTACAACAGAATCCGAGGGATAAAAAGAGAATAATCTATATTATTGCAGGACGTTTTCTGTGAAACGGGATAATCGGAAGAAATTGATTTCAGAAAAAAATCGGGAGATTCATAATATGCACTTCCGGCTTATAGAAATGATTCGGGGAAAAGAAATTTTTTTAAGAAATATCAATATGATTCGGCCTATTATAAAAAACAGACCTGAATTGAACGAAAATCGTTTTTTTTAGTATGAGCGGAGAATGATGGGATAGGCTATAATAAGCAAATATCAGGAGAAAGTGCTCTTTTTCAGACGGTGTTTTGCAGTTCGGACGGAAAATAAAGAATCTATCATAGAAAAAATCTATAATACCATGCAAGAAAACCGTATTTTGACCGAAGGAATCGGTGCTTTTCGCAGATTTTTATAAAGAAAATATAAATTTTGACTCATTCATTTTATGCTATATAATAAATAAAAGGGTCTCTTTAATAGAAATTTCGCTGAGAAGGGAGCTTTCCGAGTTATGAGTTTTCAGGTTCTGAAGAAGACGGGCATGGCTGTTCTTCTTTTTGTCGGGATTTTCGGCGGATACAGTGCGGGGGCGGCAGAACCGGCTTCCGGACAAAACGTTGCTTCCACATCGTTTTACAGAGAAGTAAATCATTCCTATTCTTTTTTTGACGGATCATCAGGCAGCTCTTCTGAAAGAAGTGAATCCACACTCTGCTTCGATGACGGCTTCGGAAAATTCACGGAATTCCGAATGACCTGGGAAAACCGCCGGATGATTCTGGAAGTCCGGCAGAACGGAAGACTCATCGGGAGAAAGAGCTGTTATACAGAAAATTCTGCATTTTCGGTTACCCGGGACAAATCGGGAGAGCAGACATACTTTCTGATTACCATGGGTGATCATCATTACAGAGGGGAATTTGATCGGGACAACCGCTGGACGCTTACGGAGAAAGAGGACGGCTCTCCGAATAAAAGCAGGGGAGAGGAAAACGGCACAGCAGCACCGGAGGAAAGTTTTCAGCAAAGGAAATGAGATGGAGGAGCTATGAAGAAACAGATTCATTTGAAAGCAGCTGATATGGCGGGGAGTGACCACCTGGGTTTGACCTACAACTTGGGACAGGCACATAAGATCATGCTTCTCAAGCAGTCGGGCATCATGAAAAAGTTCGGACTTACTGCCCGGCAGTCACTCATTATTGCTTACCTGTCGACGCATAAAAAAGACATCATTACCCAGAAAACGCTGGAGGATGCGCTGAACCTGACCAATCCGACCATTACGGTAATGATCAAATCCATGATGGAAAAAGGGCTGATCAGCAGAGAAAGAATGGCTGATGATGCCCGGAAATACCGCCTTTTCCTGACTGATAAGGCAAAGCTTGTGGAACAGGCCAGCCGCAAGGCTGCGAAGGATATGGATCGTTCCTTCTACAGCGGCGTATCGGAAGAGGAAATGCAGGTCTTTGAAGGCGTGCTGGGAAAGATCATGAGAAATCTGGAACTGATCTGATCCGGAAATACAGAAGTAAGAGAGAGGCGCTCTTTCAGAGCGCCTTTTTTGCTGCGGAAAAAAGGTTGGAACGGAAACACCGGGGATTCCCGGTGTTTTCTTTTTGGCAAAAGGAAAGGCTTCGAAGAACGGAGACTGAAAATGGGAATGGAAAGCAAGGGAGACAGACGAATCGGAAACGCAGAGAATACAAGGGGTTCCGGGAAAATTTTTCTCAGCTGCGGAAGAGGAGAAAAAGTCGAAGAGGCAGGAAGAGTGACAGCGGCTGTCCATGGCGTTTGGTATAATATTTTTACCGTAAATGGAAATCATAAATCACAGGGAGGTATTAAGAATTATAGGAAGGCCGAAGGTAATGTTTCAGATGCATTAGAACTATGCGCCTGGATTTTTATGAAAATTACAGGTTTTTCTTCAGGAGACAATAGCAAAACCTGTAGGGAAAGGAAATCCTTCATCGGAAGCGGAACGGATGACTCGGCGGATATTTTGTGTCGGATGAAGGAAAAATCATTGGAACAGGCCGGAAAAATGGCGGCCTGTTATTGGGGGAGGATTGTATGGATGAAACAGCGGCGAAATCGGAGAGACTGCTGCAGATCTTTTTTCGTCTGATCCGCGGAGATGTCCTTTTAAAAAAGGAATTGGCGCAGCAGTTTCATGTCACAGAACGAAGCATTCGCCGGGATCTGGAGTCTCTGAGATGCTTTTTCGCGGAACAGGAATTACATCAGGATATTGTGTATGACCGAAAAATGAAGGGATATCGGCTGGAACAATCTGAGGTTTCTCTGCTGAACAACGGGGAAATTCTGGCCGTATGCAAAATTCTTATGGAAAGCCGTTCCATGAGAAAAGATGAAATGTTTCCCCTTCTGGACAAACTGGTGGCCTGCAGCGTGCCGGAACAGAATAAGAAACTCATTGCCCGTCTGCTGGTTAATGAAAAGTATCATTATACAGAGCCGGATCATGAAAAACGGATTTTGTCCTGCTTGTGGGATATCGAGCAGGCTGTACAGGAACATCGGATGATCAAAATCCGGTATGAGCAATTGGAAAAAAGCGGGACGATAGAGCGGAAAATCAAACCGATGGGGATTTTATTTTCTGAATATTATTTTTATCTGATGGCATTCCGGGAAGGAGATCCGGAAAAGCAGGAGGAACTGCTGCCTGCTGTTTATCGTATAGACCGCATCAAATCATTCGAGGTTTTGAACGGACATTTTCAGGTTTCTTTCAGTGAGCGCTTTCAGGAGAAGGAACTGCGGAAAAAGGTGCAGCTTATGTGCGGCGGAAAGACGGTTTAGGCGGTATCTGCAGTATCGGAGGTACAGATATTGAATGTCCGGGAAAGGAATTAAAACCGGCGCCCAGGCCGGAGCGACAGGGAGCCTGCCGGAGCAGACGGCCGGCCATACAGACTGTGTAAGGGAAGCGGTAAGAAGGGAAAGGACAAGGGTTGTAAAAAAGGCATCGGGAATATTATCCCGATGCCTTTTTTTGCAGATTCCGGATTTGATTCTGCGGAGTTTTTCTGCTTTCACTCTACCTCAAAGGCGGCTGTGCTGCCTTTTTTCCCTGTTCTGACGCGGAGCCGGGCATCAATCCGTTCTTCCAGTTCCGGCACATGGGAGATAATGCCGACCAGCCGTCCCGTACTCTGCAGATCAATCAGTGTGTTCATGGCGCTGTTGAGAGAATCCGGGTCCAGTGTGCCGAAGCCCTCATCAATGAACATGGTGTCCAGCCGGACACCGCCCTGTCTTGCCTGCACCACATCGGCCAGACCGAGGGCAAGGGCCAGAGACGCAAGGAAGGTTTCCCCGCCGGAAAGGGTGTTGGCCGGTCTTGTCCGTCCGGTATAGCTGTCCGACACCTCCAGCGTCAGGCCGCCCCGGCCGAGCGTGCTGTCGCCGGACATGCGGCGGAGAGAGTACCGTTTCCGGCTCATCTCCCGGAGACGCAGATTGGCAGCCTTTGCTACCTCATCGAGCAGGGTGCCCAGAACGTACCGTTCCAGAGAAATCCGGGAACGCTCACCCCGGGTGAGACTGTACAGGCTGGATACCAGAGAGACTTCCCTTTCGGTTTTTTCCAGCTGTTTTGCCTGTGCGGCGGTTTTTCGGAGTACCTCTTCCAGACGGCAGGCTTCCTTTTCCTTTTCGGTCTGCACGGTCAGAGCCTGCTTGATCCGGGACTGATAGGACTGATCTTCCTCCCGGAGAGCATCCACGGAGGGTTTCTGCTGTCCTGCGGTTTGCGCCGTTTCCTCGGAAATACGCTTTTCTGCGGAGGTGAGGTCTGCTTTATACCGGTCGATTTCTCCGGCCAGTGTTTCTTCTTCCTTCAGACGGTCATGCCAGGCACGGCAGTCCTCAGGAGAAGCAAAGCCCGCCTCCTGTGCTCTCCGGCTGAGTGCTTCCTGCTGCTGCTTATAATCCTGCACCAGCTTGTTTCTCTGCTCATCCGCCGACTTATAGGATGCTTCGGCAGCTCCCAGCTTTGCGGAGGCTTCCCGGAGATCCTCTTCATTTTTCTTCTGTGCGGCGTCCCAGTCACTGAGCTGCTTTTCCAGCTTCCGGATTTCCTGCGCCAGGATATCCGGGTCCCGGAATCTTTCCGGAATATCCGCAAGGGAGGCAATGCGGGTCCGGGCCGCAGAAAGTGCATTCTGTACCTGCAGCCAGTCTGCACCCTCAAAACGGGTAAAGGCTTCTGCTGCTTTTCTGGTCTCTTCTGCCGCACGGGAAGCATTCTGCTCCGCTTGACGGACTTCTTCCTCCGTGGGGAGCGGCCGGTCCGATACCGTAGGATGGGGATGATGGACGGCGCCGCAGACCGGACAGGGTTCTCCCTCCTTCAGCTGCCGGGCCAGGATGGCGGCCTGTCCGAAGATATAGTCTCTTCGCAGGGACAGGGCCTCATCTTCCCGCTTTTTCTGCTCCGCCTGTGCCTTCCGGACGCCTTCCGCCAGTTTCTTTCTCTGCAGGGCGGCCTGCTTTTCTGCCTTCTCGGCATGCTGCAGCGCTTCCGCTGCCTGTCCGTATTCCTTTGCACGGGGAATCTGCTCTTTCATGACGGCCAGAGCCTGCCGGTCTTTTTCCATGCCGGGACGGTGCAGGTCCAGTGCGGAAGCCTGCTGCTGCAGCTCCTTCAATGCTGCTTGTTCTTTCTGACGCAGAGCATCTGCTTTGGATTTTTCCTGATTGGCCTTTTTCCCTTCCCGAATCGTTTTTTCCAGCGCATCGAAATAGGGAGAAAGCTCCCGGGTCTTTCGGATTTTGGACAGGTCTTCTTCTTTCTGTGTTACGCTGTCTTTCTGCGCCAGAAGCCGGTTCTTTTCTGACAGAGCCTTTTCCAGCGCCTCGAAATGATTGGACAGGAGAAGTGCTTTTTCAAAGACCTTCCGGAAATCACTGTATTTTCGTTCCAGCTCCTCATGGAGACGGCCGGCATCCTTCCCTTCCTGCGCGGCAGCGTCTTTCCGGCTGCGGAGCTCCTCTTCATTTTCCGCCTTTTCCATTTGCAGGACGGAGGAAAGGGCGGTTTCTTCTTCCTTCTTTTTGTTTATCAGCGCATGGAAACGGTCCTTTAAGCGGTCCTGAAAATCGGAGAAACGTTTTGTTTTGAAAAGCTGTTTCAGGATGGCTTCCCGTTCATCGGCCTTGGCTACGAGAAGCTTGCGGAAATCCCCCTGGGGGAGAAGGATGACCTGGCAGAACTGGTTGGCATTGAGGCCGATCAGACGGGTGGCGGCTTCCTCCACGCCTTTTTCAATCGTATGGATTTCTTTGCCGTCTTCCAGCTCCGACAGGGATGACTGCATGGCAGAAACCGTCTGTCCGGAGCCTCTTTTCTTATCCAACAGCTGCTCCGGGGAACGATAGGCCCGGTACACATGGTTTCCCAGAGCAAAATCGAAGGTGACCTCTGTCCGCACCGATGTATCGGCATAGTCGCTCCGCATGTTTTTCCCGTCCCTGTCACCGCTGGTTTTGCCGTACAGGGCATAGCACATGGCATCCAGGATGGTTGTCTTTCCTGCTCCCGTCGGACCGCATATCAGGAAAAGACGGCGGCCGTCCAGCTTTTCAAAGTCGATGACCGTTTCCTCCGCATAGGGGCCGAAGGCCTTCATGGTCAGCCGGATAGGTCTCATTTCTTTTCCTCCTCTCGATAAACCTCTTCCCAGACGGTTTGCGCCAGTTCCTTTTCTTCCTCTGTCAGGGGATGATCCCGGAAACGGGAAACAAAATGGGAAAGGATATCCTCATCGGTCATGGCTTCCAGCTCGGCAATCCGCTCGCCCGTATCCTCCCGGTATCCCATGTCCTGCGCTACGCCCAGCGCATTGGGAAATTTCTTCCGGAGCCGGGGCATGGCGTCAATGACCGGACTCTGATCGGTGAGATTGATTTGCAGGTAATCTTCGGAGGCTTTCGCTTCATCGCCCATGAGCTCTTCAAAGGTCCCTTCCAGGACGCGCACCTGGAAGCGGGGAAGCAGCTCTTCAAACCGGACGGAAATGCAGCCTTTTCCGTCTATTTCTCCGATAATGACCCCCTTTTTCTGACGGACCTCATCAAAGGAGTACCGCATGAGGCTGCCGCTGTAGCGGATCTTTTCCGAGGAAGCCTGCGTTTTCTGCGGCCGGTGGAGATGCCCCAGCGCCGCATAATCGTAGGGAGCAAATACATCGTCGGAAATACGGTCATGGCCGCCGATGGAAAGGGGACGCTCCGATTCGGACGCAAAGCCGCCTGCAGCAAAGACGTGAGCCAGACAGATTTTCCGGAGATTCCGTTTTGCCTCCGGAAGAAGAGACAGGACATAGCCGGACAGGGCCCGCTCTGCATCTTCATAGGTTTTGATTTTTTCCGCACCTTCCAGACCGAGGCGGTTCATCAGCACCCGTACCCGCGCAGGCTCTGCATAGGGGAGGGGAAGAAAAGCAACTTCTCCGCAGGCATCGGAAAGAATGACCGGACGAAGACGGTCATCGGGACCGAAAATGTACAGCCCCCGGGAGCGGAGCAGCCGGCTGGCTACAGACAGTCTTTCCGCGCTGTCATGATTCCCGCTGATGATCATCATGGGAATGCGGCGGACTCCGACGATTTCATCGGTGATCCAGTCAAATACCTCAACAGCCTCCTCGGGAGGAAGCGAGCGGTCATAAACATCGCCGGCGAGAAGAATCACATCGGGTTTTTCCCGGTCGACCAGAGGAAGAAAACGGTGCTCCAGAAGCCAGCGCTGGTCCTCTGTCATGGAGTGCTCCTTCAGAAGCTTGCCTAAGTGCCAATCGGCAGTATGGATGAATTTCATATTCCGGGAGCGGCGGGGAACGGCCGCTCATGCCTTCCTTTCTGTGAAAATAGAGTGAAAACGGTCAGTCTCCGGTGCGGAGCGTTTTGAGCAGGGCAATTTCCCGGGCATATCCGTCCAGCTCATTGGGCGTTTCCAGATAAAAGGGAAGATTCCGCAGGGAAGGATGATTGATGAGCCTTCCGATCGTTTCAAGGCCGAGCGTTCCTTCTCCGATTTTTTCATGCCGGTCCTTGCGGCTGCCGAGAGGATTCTTATCATCATTCAGGTGGACAGCCCGGAGCTTTTCCAGTCCGATGACTTCATCAAAATGGGACAGCACCCCGTCCGTATCATGCACCCAGTCATACCCTGCGTCATAGGTATGGCATGTGTCCAGACAGACACCGAGTTTATCCTTCCGCTCTGTTTTGTCTATGATGGCAGCCAGCTCCTCGAAGGTCCGGCCCACCTCCGTTCCCTTTCCGGCCATGGTTTCCAGCAGCACCCATTCGGGAAGGGATTCCTGATCCATGGCATAGTTCAGCATATCCGCAATCAGGACGGATGCCTTTTCCGGTCCCTGCCCCAGATGCGCGCCGGGATGGAAATTGTACATACAGTGATAGAGACGGGCCGTTTTGGACAGATCCTCCCGGACCGCCGTACGGGCGAAATCACGGACATTTTCCTTAACGGAAGCGGCATTCATCGTATAGGCTCCGTGGCAGAGAATGGGCCCGAAATGATGAGACTGCATCCATCCGGCGAGTGCATCCGTATCTTCCCCGCTCCAGGGCTTGGAACGGCCGCCCCGGGGATTTCTCGGAAAGAACTGGAAGGTATTTCCTCCGATGGAGGAGGCCTCCTTGGCCATGGCCAGGAAGCCGCGGGAAACGGAAAGATGACAGCCTATAATCAGCATAAAAGACTCCTTAAATGATCGGTTTTCTGAAATAAATTGACAAAAATATTATAGCACGGGAAGAAGGATATCCGGTCTGCCGAAGCCGGGAAAGGCATTCGGAAAATGGTATAATGAAATAAAAGAGAAATACACCGCCGGGAAAGCCCGGACGGGACCGGCGTTTTGCGGAACAGGAGGGATTTCTATGAAACGTATTGCTGTACTGACCAGCGGGGGCGATGCGCCCGGCATGAATGCCGCAATCCGGAGTGCGGTGCGGACAGCCTTCTTTTATAAAACGGAAATCTGCGGGATTTACCGCGGCTACCAGGGGCTGCTGGAGGAGGACATTGTGCCCATGCAGCCGTCCTCCATTTCCGGAATTATCCTCCGCGGAGGAACCGTGCTGAAAACAGCCCGCTGTCCGGCTTTCTTTGAGGAAGAAAATCAGAAACGGGCAGCAGGCATCCTGAAAGCGCACGGCATCGAAGGACTGGTTGTCATCGGCGGCGACGGCTCCATTCAGGGGGCGGAAAAAATCTCTCAGTTCGGCGTGCCCACCGTGACGGTGCCGGGAACCATTGACAATGATATGCGGGGAACGGACGAAACCATCGGCCACGATACGGCGGTGAATATCGTCGTTTCCGCTGTGGGGCGGATCAGGGACAGCGCCTCCGCCCACAACCGGGCTGCCGTCGTGGAAGTGATGGGCCGGTATTCCGGGCAGATTGCACTCCATGCGGCTTTGGCATGCGGAGCGGAATATGTCCTCATCCCCGAGGTGCCGTTCAGCCGGGAAAAGCTGGCGGCGAGCCTGCGGGAGCAGATGAAGGAAGGCCGGACGAACAGCATCATCATCTGTGCTGAGGGAAGCGATGATGCGGGAAGTTTGACTCCCTGGCTCAAAGAGCATACCGGCATTGATATCTGTGCGACCATCCTGGGCTTCATCCAGCGGGGCGGCCAGCCCACCGCCCGGGACGGACAGCTCGGATCTATTCTGGGAGCGGCAGCGGTCAGGGCCCTTCTGGAGGGAAAAGACCGGATGCTTGCCGGCATGGACCGGGGACAGGTGCGGCTTATCTCCTATGAGGAGGCAAAAAAGGAGGAAAAGCCGAACCTGCGGGAGATGTATCAGCTGGCAGTGATGCTCGGGGCGGCCCAGAATCAGATAGACATCGAAAAATAACGGAACTGAAAGAGAGCGGATTTCCGCTCTTTTTTATTGCAGAGAAAGAGCAGAAAACCGAATTTAATCATAAAAGAAATCTATATCCTGCTCCTGATAAATCGGATTTCAGGCTTTCCTTTCGGCAGATATCAGAAGAGGAAATGCCGGAAAATACGATGAAATCGGAGAATTCAGCTGCCGGGAAGAAAGGAAAACGGAAAAGAGGGTTACAGAAAAGAAATGTGAATTTCAGTCACTTTTTTGCTGTCAAGACCTTGATTTCAGGGCAGTTTTGGGATATCATACAGGTAAGCCTTGGGAAACGGTCTCCGGCCCGGGCCTTTCAAACAGAAGAAATCGGACTCGACGAGAGTAGAGAAATGAGAAGTGCAGAGGAAACACGGTCACTCGAGCAGAACACTCAGGCATCGAAATCCGATGAGAAAAATTTCCGAAGGGAGAACCGAGGAGACAAAAATTTTTCTTATAGGAGGAGAAATCTATGAAAAAGATTCTCGCAATCGCTGCTGCTGCAGCACTTACCGCTGGTGTTTCTGCATTCGCTGCTAACCCGTTCTCCGATGTTACACCGGATGATTGGGCTTATCAGGCTGTATCTGATCTCTCCGATCAGGGCGTAGTTGAAGGCTATCCGGACGGCACCTTCAAGGGCGAAAGAAACGTAACCCGTTATGAAATCGCTCAGATCGTAGCCCGCCTCATGGCTAAAGAAGATCAGCTGAACGCTGAACAGCAGGCTACCCTGAACAAACTTGCTGGTGAATATGCAGACGAACTGGCTAACCTGGGCGTTCGCGTATCCAACCTGGAAAAGAAAGTCGGCAACATTTACTGGTCCGGCGATGCTCGTATGCGTTATCAGGATAAGGCAAAGGGCTCTGACAAGTGGGACGGCCGTATGCGCATTAACGTAAAAGGACAGGTCAATGATTCCACCTATGTACAGGGCCGTCTGACCACCAACATGAACTTTAAGTCTGCTGATGGAGACAAGAATGATTCCAGCACTTACATGGATACTCTCTTTGTAAACCATGGCTTTGGCAAGAATGTCAATGTAAAGCTCGGCCGCTATGCAAACAACTTCGGCAACCGGGGCAGCTGGCTGTATGGTAGTTCCAACAACTTCGACGGCGCTGAAATCAACTACAAGAACGGCAAACTCTGGCTGGCAACCGGCTTCGGTCAGTTCAACGATAGTGATCTTTATACGGCGGTTAGATCATCCGATGCATATTATGCACGCGGTGCTTATGACTTCGGCTTTGCAAAGCTCGGCGTTGATTACCTCGCATTCAAGGAAGGACAGAATACTAAAACTTGGGGAGGAACCAGTGAACTCCTCGGCGCTAACCTGACCATTCCGGTAGGTGAATTCCGTGCATTCGGTGAATACTGGAAGAATACCACCTGGGAAACCAGCTATGACACCGCTTGGAACGCAGGCATCGGCTACGGCAAGCTGAACCTGAAGAAGCCGGGTTCCTTCGCTGTTGATGTAGCTTACAACGATGTTGATCAGGGCGTATACTTCGGCGGCACCGGTCTCCAGACTGATGTATTCAGCTATATGAATGCTGGTATTAGCAGAGATGGCAATATCAGCTTCTGGAATGTTATGGCTGATGTAGCTCTTCAGAAGAATGTTTACCTCCACGGTGAATATGCATTCGACGTTGATTCCAACACCGCTACCGATGAAGACGATGCTTGGACTGTCTCCCTCAACTATGTATTCTAATCTGTCCGTTTAACGAACAGATGAAAAGACACCCTTCGGGGTGTCTTTTTTTGCTTTTCTTGACTTTAGGATATACTTAATGTATTACATAGGCGGTGATTAAAAGTCTCCGGCCGACTTTTTGCAAAGGAATCGGACTCGAAGGAAGCAGAGGAATGAGACGTGCAGAGGAAACACGGTCACTCGCACAGAACGCAGATCTCGGAATCCGAAGAGAATGGTTCCTGAAGAAAGAACCGGGGAGACGAAAATTTTTTCCTATAGGAGGAATACTATGAAAAAGATTCTCGCCATCACTGCTGCTGCAGCACTGACCGCCGGTGTTTCCGCATTTGCGGCCAATCCGTTTTCCGATGTGACGCCGAATGATTGGGCGTACCAGGCTGTATCCGACCTGTCCGCTCAGGGCGTTGTGGAAGGATATCCGGACGGTACCTTCAAGGGCGAAAGAAACGTAACCCGTTATGAAATCGCTCAGATCGTAGCCCGTCTCATGGCGAAGGAAGATCTGCTGAACGGGGAACAGCAGGCTATCCTGAACAAGCTTGCCGGCGAATATGCAGACGAACTGGCTAACCTGGGTGTCCGCGTATCCAACCTGGAAAAGAAAGTCGGCAACATTTACTGGTCCGGCGATGCCCGTATGCGTTATCAGGACAAGGCTCTTGATAAGGATGCCTGGACCGGACGTATGCGTATCAACGTAAAGGGACAGGTCAATGACTCCACTTATGTACAGGGCCGTCTGACCACCAACATGGATTTCCAAGGTTCCGGTACGGATGAATCCAAGACCTACATGGATACACTCTTCGTGAACCATGGCTTCGGCAAGAATGTCAATGTGAAGCTTGGCCGCTATGCAAACAACTTCGGCGATCAGGGCGGCTGGCTGTACGGGGATTCCAACAACTTTGACGGTGCCGAAATCAGCTACAACAACGGCAAACTCTGGCTCGCAACCGGTTTCGGTCAGTTCAATGCCTCCGACTATGAAGGACTTAAAGCCGATGATGCATATTATGCCCGCGGTGCTTATGACTTCGGCTTTGCAAAGCTCGGTGCAGACTACCTTGTATTCAAGGAAGGAAACCGGAATGACAATGAACTGATTGGTGCGAATCTGACTGTTCCGGTGGGCGAATTCCGTGCATTCGGAGAATACTGGAAGAACACGACCTGCAAAATCAGCGATGACTCCGCGTGGAATGCAGGCATCGGCTACGGAAAGCTGAACCTGAAAAAACCGGGCTCTTTTGCTGTCGATGTAGCTTATAATGATGTCGATCGAGGCGTATTCTTCGGCGGCACCGGTCTCCAGACGGATGTTCTCAGTTACCTGTCCAAGGGAACTGAAAAATTCGGAAAGGCGACCAATGTAAGCTTCTGGAATGCTATGGCTGATGTAGCACTTCAGAAGAATGTTTACCTTCACGGCGAATATGCATTCGGCGTGGATACCGAAAACTATGCCGGCGATGATAAGGATTCCTGGACTGTTTCCCTTAATTATGTATTCTGATCTGTCTGTTTTATAAGACAGCTGAAAGGCGCCCTTCGGGGCGCTTTTTGCATGGGCAGAACATGGTCTGTGTTCGGAAATGCTTTTGCTGTTTGTCATCGGATGCTGAGAAAAATTTCTTTTTGACTATACATATTTTCTATAACCAATGACCTTTTTCCTGTATCTGCGGAGATATATTCTTTGCCCGGAAGAAAATACAGAAAAATACTTTTATTTTCCAAAGATTTAAATTTCCTGAAAACATCGAGTAATTTCGAGGATTGAAGGGAAAACCGGGAGCGGAGGCGGGAAATAAGGCAGCATTTTTCCTTCTTCCAGTTATAAGAGATTTCTTGAGGCATACCGAAACAGGGGGAAGATGTGGAGTGTTCTCTCGTTCTCACTTACTATATGTTGTGCTATAATGAGGACACAGCGTTAAATGAGTCATTGGAAAGTGACTGTCGAACAGTATGAAAGGTTGGATTTCCGAAGGGCTGTGATGCTGAAGTATTTCCCGCCGGACTACCGGGAATGTCGTAACACTCCGGAGGGATTGTTCTTATACAGGGGCGGAGCCCCGCTTTTATGAAAGGTGGATTTCCTATGGCAAAAGTAGACATTCAGGAACAGTACGGACTTTTTATTGACGGAAAATTCGTTCCCGCATCGGACGGTGCGGTTTTTGACGGGCACAACCCGGCAAACGGAGAAAAACTGGCTTCCTTTGCGGAAGCAACGAAGGAAGATGTGGATGCAGCCGTTGCTGCTGCCCGCAGAGCGCTTCCCGCATGGTCGAAGACCTCTCCTGTGGAAAGACAGAATATCCTTCTGAAGATTGCCGATATCATTGATGCAAACCTGGAGCATCTGGCTATGTGCGAAACCCTGGACAACGGGAAACCGATCCGCGAAACCATGGCAGCCGATGTTCCGCTGGGAAGCGATCATTTCCGCTATTTTGCAGGCTGCCTCCGCGCATGGGAAGGCTCTGCCGTGATGCTTGATGACAATACGCTTTCCCTGATTCTCCATGAACCGGTCGGTGTGGTAGGTCAGGTCATTCCGTGGAATTTCCCGTTCACCATGGCCTGCTGGAAGCTGGCACCGGCACTGGCAGCAGGCAACACAGTCGTGCTGAAGCCGTCCTCTCATACCTCCCTTTCCATTATGGAATTCATGCGTCTGATTCAGGACGTTCTGCCGGCAGGCGTTGTGAATGTCATCACCGGCAAGGGAAGCAGAAGCGGCCAGTGGGTGCTTGATCATCCGGATCTGGATAAGCTGGCTTTCACCGGCTCTACGGAAGTCGGCTACGGCGTATACAAGGCTGCTATGGAAAAACTGATTCCCGTTACCCTCGAACTGGGCGGCAAGTCTGCCAATATCGTATTTGATGATGCAGATATGGACCAGGCTATCGACGGTGCGTGCAAGGGTATTCTGTTCAATCAGGGACAGGTATGCTGCGCAGGCTCCCGTCTGTTTGTACAGGAAGGAATTTTCGATGAATTCGTAAAACGCCTGAAAGCAACCTTCGAAGGCGTTAAGATCGGGGATCCTACCGATCCGTCCACGCAGCTGGGCGCTCAGATTTACAAGGCACAGCAGGATAAGGTTCTGGAATATGTCAGAATCGCTCAGGAAGAAGGAGATGTTCTTGTAACCGGCGGCCATGCTTATACGGCAAACGGCTGCGACAAGGGTTTCTTCATGGAACCGACCATCCTGATTGCAAAGGACAATAAGGGCCGTGCCTGCCAGGAAGAAATCTTCGGACCGGTTGTTGTCATCCAGAAGTTTAAGACTGCAGAAGAGGTCATCGGACTGGCAAACGACAGCGAATACGGCCTCGGCGGTGCGGTATTCTCCAAAAATATCAATACGGCGCTCCGCGTAGCAAGAGCTGTCCGCACGGGCCGTATGTGGGTCAATACCTACAATGACCTGCCGGCAGGCGCTCCCTTCGGCGGCTACAAGAAGTCCGGCATCGGCAGAGAAACCCATAAGGTCATGCTGGAACATTACAGCCAGACAAAGAATATTTACATCAACCTCAAAGACGGCGTAAGCGGTATGTATGATATCAAATAATGCACTTTGAGGCAGGAGCCCGCTCCGAAAGGAGCGGGTTCTTTTTTGTGGGAAAACAGGCCGTCTGCTTTCCCGGAACGGAGTTCCGCAGGCAGACCGGGAGCGGAACCGGCAGAAGGCGGGAATTCTTAAAAAACTGGAATTGATTCTAATAATCATTATAAAAAACAGAAATTTTCTCATGGCGGAAAGAAATGAAGGGAGACTTCATAAGGGAAAAGTTATTTTTTACAAAAATATAATAGACGATTAAAATAAATAATATAGAAATTTGTCAAAGATTAAATAAAGAGGTATAATGAGAAAAGACTGAACCGATGCGGAAAGAAAAACGGGAGGAAACACGGTCACTCTCATTTTTCTTTAATACAGAGGGCAGGCTTTCCCTGTGACTGCAGAGGGGCAAAATTTTTGCCTGGGAAACCTCTGCGGGGCGGACAGGAATTTTTGAAACCGGCAGTATTTCCCTGAGGCTTTCCTGAGCCCTGCCGGCGGAGAAAGTCCGCTGTCCTTCTGTCTGCCGGAGAAAACTCCGGCGTTCTTCTGCAGGAATACAGTTCCTGCTCATCATACCTATATTTTTTGAGGAGTGATCGTATGAAAAAAATTCTCGCCATCACCGCAGCGGCAGCTCTTACTGCCGGAATTTCCGCATTTGCGGCCAATCCCTTTTCCGATGTAACGCCGGATGACTGGGCGTATCAGGCTGTATCCGATCTGTCCGATCAGGGCGTCGTGGAAGGCTATCCGGACGGCACCTTCAGGGGCGAAAGAAATGTGACCCGTTATGAAATTGCACAGATCGTCGCCCGCCTTATGGCGAAGGAAGATCAGCTGAATGCAGAACAGCAGGCAACGCTGAACAAACTCGCCGGTGAATATGCAGATGAACTGGCAAACCTGGGCGTCCGCGTATCCGATCTGGAAAAGAAAGTCGGCAACATTTACTGGTCCGGTGATGCCCGCATGCAGTATCAGCACAACCTGGATCCGGAAAAGGGACATGCCGACAGCTGGAATGCCCGTATGCGCATCAATGTCATGGGACAGGTCAATGATCAGGTAACGGTGAACGGCCGCTTTGTGAATGAAATGAATTTCAAGGACAGCGAATCTTCCGATACTTTTATGGACCGGTTGAATGCCAGATGGCAGCCCGGTGATGCGGCAGATGTCACCATCGGCCGTCAGGGCGTTGCGCTCGATATGACCGGTACCTTCTGGGATGAAGACGGTGTGTTCGACGGTATCCATGTCGGCTGGGACAACGGCAGAATCGGCGCAGAAGCCGGCTACGGCTACTTCAAGGATGCCGGATATGAAGTGGGAGGGAATTATTGGAAGGATACAGCATCCACCGAGGCCTGGTACGGCAGGCTGACCGGTCACATTGCAGACCGCGCCGATATTTCCGCTTTCTATCTGGAAAATACCCACGGCCTGAACGGTTCTGACGCAGGTGAATACGCAGGCGCCAAGCTCCATGTATGGGGCGCAGGCGCAGCAGTGAGCCTTACCGATGCGCTGGTTCTGGACGGCGATTATGTACAGACCCACGGGGATAAGGGCATAGGCAATGCGGCTTTGTGGACGGCCGGGCTGACCTACGGCGAAGTGGATACGGAAAAGCCGGGTACCTGGTCTCTGGGCGTTCATTATGTGAAGTCCGAGGCAGGGGCTTACCTGATGGGCAATTCCGCTCTGGATATGACCGATCAGCTGGAGTACGGCATGGCTAAGGACACAGGCGTGAAGTTCTGGACAGCCCGCGCGGGAGTGGCGCTGCAGAAGAATGTAGAGCTTGATGCTTACTATAACTTTGCCGCAAAGGCTTCGGACGGAACCGTGAAGGATCCGGAAGATACCTGGGGCATTGAACTGAACTATACATTCTGATTGCCGGATTTCAGACAATCGAAAAGCAGGCCGAAAGGCCTGCTTTTTTCTGTACTTATTGTTGTGTTATTATTTTATACGGGGCAGAAGACAGGAAAATTTCTTCCTTCCGGGAAAAATCCGGAAAAGCTTATGCTCCGTTCTGCTTGTCTTTCCCGGTGCGGATGCAGTCCTTGCAGTATCCGTAGATTTCGATGCGGGAGGTGTCGGCCCGGAAGCCGTAGCGGTCGGACAGGGAATCCTTATAGTTCTTTTCCAGCTCGATATCGACAGGGAATATACGGCGGCAGCAAAGACAGACTGCATGATTCTGCTCGGTGCCCCGGGCGAATTCGTAGCGGGTAAGGCCGTCGGTCATGGAATTGCTCCGGCTGAGAAGGCCCTGCTCTGCCAGAATTTCGCAGTTCCGGTAGACGGTGGAAAGGCTGAGCTGCTTGTCGCGCCGAAGAACTGCAGCAAATATTTCCGAGGCGGTTTTGGGCAGCCCCTTTTCCAGTACGTTCAGAATTAAAATGCGGGCCTTTGTTCTTTTCAGGTGTTTTTCCCGCAGCAGGTTCTCCAGATTTTTTCGCAGCATGAGGTTTCTCCGTTTCATTGCATAGTATACTATGTAAATTATACCTGAATCCTGAATTTTTGCAAGTCCGGAGGGAGCCGGACGCTTTTGACAGGTCCGGACAGACCGGATACTCCTGAAGGAAAGAAAATGAAAAGGAGTATTGACAAATTTCCTCAAGTGTTTATAATAAGAACAATCAAAGAAAGAACGAAGAACAATGATCGGGAATAAGCATTGCAGTTCCTTGGCAGAGAGCCGGCGTACGGTGCAAGCCGGCAGGAAAAAGATGTTTTTCTCACCCGGGAGTTTCGGAAGTGAAGAAAGTAGCTTTCGACGCAGCCTGCGTTACAGGCATCCTTAAAAGCAAGGATCAGGACAAGGTCATGAGCGGTCCATGGCAAAGAGAGCCGGCGTATGGTGCAAGCCGGAGCATTCCGCGATTGGATATCACCTGAGAGCTCCTTTATCGAACCAAGTAGATGAAAGGCGTCGGTCCGCGTTACGGACAGGAAACCAGAGTACAATGTAGGGTGGTACCGCGAAGCTGATTCGCCCCTATTTCCATTTCGGAAATAGGGGCTTTTTGTATAGCTGAGAGACGGGAGCGCCGGAGGGTATTCGGTTTTTCCGATTGAGTGATAAAACAGGGTGGTACCGCGGATTGATTCGCCCCTGCAGCAATGACGCCAGATTGCTGCAGGGGTATTTTATTGCCTTCGTTCTTTTGACAGGAGAAGCTTCGGCTTCCATTATGAAAGGAGATAAAGATCGTGTTTTTTCAACAGCTTGTCAACGGTTTAACGCTGGGAAGCGCCTATGCGGTAATCGCTATCGGCTACACGCTGGTATTCGGTGTACTGAATATCGTTAACATGGCCCATGGCGGAATCTTCATGATTGGCGCTTATATCGGCCTGCTGCTCGTTACGGAAGCGGGTCTGGGGATTTTCCCGGCTCTTATCGGCGCCATGATCGGCGGCGCTGTCCTGGGGTACGGACTGGAGCTTTTGGCTCTCCGTCCTCTTCGCCGCAGAAAGGTCACTCACCTGGCTCCTCTGATCAGTACGATCGGGGTGTCCACATTCCTGGAAAGTGCTGCACTTATGATCTGGGGGCCGCAGACCCGTTCTTTCCCGGCAACCTTCGGGAATGAACTGATGGATATGGGAGTTTTCAAGATTTCCGGCATTCAGATCATTTCTCTGGGTACTGCAGTGGTTCTGATGGTTCTTCTTACACTGCTGCTGAATAAGACCAAAATCGGCAAGGCAGTGCGGGCCACCTCTGAAAGCAATGAGACCGCAGGCCTTCTGGGCATCAATACAGGAAGAATCATTACATTCACGGTCATGCTGGCTTCCGCTCTGGGCGCCGCAGCAGGCGTTCTGATCGGGCTTTCCTTCAATGCCATTGAACCGACCATGGGTACCGCAATGGGCCTGAAGGGGCTGGCTGTCCTCATCATGGGCGGTCTCGGCAATGTAGAAGGCGCGATGGCCGGCGGGTTCATTCTCGGCATTGCAGAAGTTTTCTCCGTAGCTTACGGGACTTCCTCCTACAGAGACGCCGTAGCGTTCGGCATCATTATCCTGATCCTGTTCATCCGTCCGGAAGGACTGTTTTCCAAAGCAGGGAAAGGAGGCAGACCGTAATGGAAGAATTACTGAACGGTTATTTCCTGCAGGTTTTGACCTTTGTTTGCATTAATATTATTCTGGCACTGACAATTTATATGACGCTCTGCACGGGGATTCTTTCTCTGGGCAATGCAGGGCTGATGAGCTTCGGCGCTTATACTTCCGCCATCCTGACTGCAGAGCATGGTTTCCCGATGCCGGTGGGCATCCTCTGCGGCGGTCTTATGGCAGTTCTGATTGCTCTGGTCATCGGTCTTCCGACGATCCGTCTGCGCGGACTGTACCTGGCGATTGCTACGCTGGGCTTCGGGGAAGTGGTCCGCGTTATCGCTCTGAACCTGGACATCACCCACGGCGCACTGGGTTATTCCGGCATTCCGTCCATGGCCAGTGTCCTTTCCGACTATGCCTCCGAAATGGGTCTTCTGGATGCACTGGAAATCGACAGCCAGACCGGCGGTCAGCTGCTCATGTGTCTGGTTCTTCTGATTCTTGTTGCACTGATCGTTGCTTTCTGGTACCGGCTGGAACATTCCAAGATCGGCCGTGCCATGGCTGCGGTCAAGGCTGATGAATATGCAGCCTCTCTTACGGGCATCAATGTGGTAAATTACAAGATGATGTCTTTCCTGTTTTCCGCTTTCTTTGCGGGCATCGCAGGCGCTCTTTATGCACATGCCACATTCTTTATCAGCCCGACGGATTTCTCCTGGCATAAGGTCGTGGATATCCTGCTGTATACCGTATTCGGCGGCTCCAATGTTCTCTGGGGTTCCGTACTCGGCGCTGCTGTGCTGACGATCGTGCCGGAATCTCTCCGTTCTCTTTCCGAATACAGAGATATGATTTACGGTGTCATGCTGGTTGCTCTCATGGCATTCCGGCCGGACGGCATTCTTTCCTATGATGCCGTGAAGTGGATTTCCGCCAAACTCGGCAGAAAAGCCAAGGCATAAGGAAGGGAGAATCATCATGCTTCTTGAAATGAAAAATGTAGTGAAACAGTTCGGCGGACTGACCGCTGTTTCCAATATGTCCTTCTCCGTGGAAAAAGGAGAAATCTTCGGTGTCATCGGACCGAACGGCGCCGGCAAGACGACCATCTTCAATCTGATCACCGGGGTATACCAGGTGACGGAAGGGGATATCCTTCTCGAGGGAACGTCTATCCGGGATAAAAAACCTCATCAGATCATCAATATGGGCATTGCCCGTACATTCCAGAATATCCGCCTCTTCACGGGGATGACCGTTCTGGAAAATATTCTGGTCGGCCATCATGACCGGCTGAAGTCCGGACTGCTGGCCAGCGTATTCCGTACTTCAGCACAGAAGAAGGAAGAGGAAGAGGCCCGGAAGGATGCCATGGAGCTTCTCGCCTTTGTCGGACTGGAAAAGGATGCAGGCCGTCTGGCTACAGAGCTTCCCTACGGCAAGCAGAGAAAGCTGGAAATTGCCCGGGCACTGGCTACGAATCCCAAACTGATCCTGCTGGATGAACCGGCAGCAGGGATGAATGACAGTGAAACCGCAGCGCTGACGGAGCTGATCCGCGGCATCCGGGAAAAATTCGGCTGCACCATCATCCTGATCGAACACGATATGAAGCTGGTCATGAGCCTCTGCGATCATGTCATGGTCGTCAATTTCGGGAAGAAGCTCGCTGCAGGCGTACCGGAAGAGGTTCAGAACAATCCTGAAGTTATTGAAGCTTATCTCGGAAAGGAGGAAGACTGATGCTGCTTGAGCTGAAAAATGTAGAAGCTGCTTACGGAAATATCAAAGCGCTGAAGGGCATTAACCTTTCCGTGGAAGAAGGAAAAATCGTAACCCTGATCGGAGCCAACGGGGCAGGAAAATCCACGACCATGAAAACGATCATGGGGGTTATGAAGCCGACGGCAGGGGAAATCCGTTTTAAGGGAGAATCTCTGGTCGGGAAGAAGCCTTATTCCATTGTCAGCACGGGGGTAGTGCTGGTTCCGGAAGGCCGTCAGATCCTGCAGAATATGACTGTCCGGGAAAATCTGGAGCTGGGTGCCTATCAGAGAAAGGATAAGGAAGGCATCCGGGAAGATCTTTCGAAGGTCTTTGAACGTTTTCCCCGTCTGTTTGAAAGACAGAACCAGTTCGGCGGTACGCTTTCCGGCGGGGAGCAGCAGATGCTGGCAATCGGCCGTGCCATGATGGCCAAGCCGGAGCTGATGCTTCTGGATGAACCGTCCATGGGGCTGGCTCCGCTGGTGGTACAGCAGATTTTCGAGGTTATCAGGGATATCAACAAAATGGGAACTACAGTTCTCCTGGTAGAGCAGAATGCCAGAAAGGCGCTCCAGATCGCTGATTATGCATATGTCATGGAAACGGGGAAAATCGTCATGGAAGGACCGGCCTCCGAGGTGGCAGGAAATTCCGATGTCATGGCGGCTTACCTGGGCGGAGCGAAGAAGTCGTAAGACAGAGTTTCCCCGTCTGTTTCGGGGAAAGGATATTCCTTTTATTACAGGGCGTTCCTGCTTCCTCCCTGCGAGACCTGAAGGGTTCGTGCTGTCCGGCTTCTGTGGCGGCATGGCCGGGCGGAGGAGCAGTGACCCATACAGCAGCCGTACAGGTTGTAACACGATCCGGAAAAGGGACAGAGAAATCTGTCCCTTTTCTGCTGCAGGATTTTATACAGGCCGCGGGGCGGCACGGGATTTCGGCGGAAACAGAATTTCCGGATTGTGCGGCGGGCAGGGAAATGCTAGGATGAAGAAAAAGGAGGCATCTTATGGAACTCAGGGTTTTGCGATATTTCCTGGCAGTGGCCAGAGAGGAGAACATTACGAAAGCCGCAGCATTTCTCCGGCTGACACAGCCGACTCTTTCCCGGCAGCTGATGCAGCTGGAGGAGGAATTGGGGGTGAAGCTTTTTCAGCGCGGACGCCACCGCATTGCACTGACAAATGAAGGGCGGCTGCTCCGCCGGCGGGCACAGGAGCTGGTGGATCTGGCAGACAAGACGGCTCGTGAGGTTTCGGACAGCGGCAGGGAACTGATCGGGGAAATCTCCATCGGGGCCGGAGAAAGCCGGGGAATGAGCTTTCTGTCTCAGGCAATCCGGCTGTTCCAGGAACGCTATCCGAAGGTGGTTTTTCATATTTTCAGCGGCAGTGCGGACGCTGTGAAGGAACGGCTGGATACGGGACTGCTGGATCTGGGGCTGTTTACGGAACCGGTGGATGTGGAGCAATACGGCTTTTTTCGGCTGAAGGAAAAGGATCGGTGGGGTGTGCTGGTGCGGGAGGATTCTCCTCTGGCAAAGCTGCGTGCAGTGACGCCCCGGGATCTGGAAGATATTCCCCTGATCATCAGCGGCAGAGAAATTGTACAGAAGGAGCTGGCAAGCTGGTTCGGAGAAAGCTGGGAGTCCGTACATCCTGCAGCCACGTTCAATCTGGGACTGAATGCAGCCAATATGGTGCGCTGCGGCGTCGGCGCGGCCGTTTATCTGGAGCTGGGAGTGTCCTTTGACGGACTGCGCCTTCTTCCGCTGCGTCCCAAAATGGAAACGGGAACGGTGCTGGTCTGGAAAAAGGGGCAGGTACCGAGCCCGGCAGAGGCAGCATTTCATGACCATGTAAAAGAATGCCTGAAAAGCATTTCCATAGAAAATGAATAGGCATTGGACATATATTGAGGTTCATCCTACAATACAGGTATCCGCAGGGATGCCTGTATTTTTTATTGGAAAAAGGCCCCTGTTTTGCAAATTTTCAAAGGTTTGACTCTGCCGGCGGTTCCGGAAGCTGTGCCGGTTCGCAGAGGCAGCGGATGCGGAACGAAATGGAGGGATTGGAAAATGAAACGGATTATTGCTGTGCTGGCAGCCTTGCTTTTCGGCGTGGTACTGGCCGCCTGCGGAAAGGGGATTTCTCCGGACCCGGCGCAGCCGGCGGCTGCAGGAAGCTCTTTTTCCGCACCGGACCGTCCGAGAATGCTGGTGGCGTATTTCTCTGCTACGGGTCATACGGAACAGGCAGCGTACAGCATTCAGGAAGCTCTCGGCACCGATCTGTATGAAATCACGCCGGCGGTGCCGTACAGTGCGGCAGATCTGGACTATCACAATGAAAGCTGCCGGGCCAATTCGGAGCAGCGGGATCCTTCCGCCCGTCCTGCTATTGCGGGAAGAGAGGAAAAGCTGGACGAATATGATGTCATTTTCCTGGGGTACCCGATCTGGTGGGGCAAGGCGCCGAAGGTCGTTTATACTTTTCTGGAAAGCTATGATTTCGGGAATGCGGTTATCGTGCCGTTCTGTACGTCCGGCGGCAGCGGAATCGGGAACAGCATAGGGGATCTCCGGGCTTTGGCACCGGATGCACGCTGGACGGAGGGCCGCCGGTTTGAAAGTACGCCCGACCGGGAAGAGGTTCTCCGGTGGACGGACAGCCTGGGAATCGGACCCGGCCGTTGATTTTCGGGAAATCGATGAGAGGTGTTTTTCATTTCAGCTCCCGGCGGAAAGCGGGAGAGGAACCGGATTTCGGAAGGTGGTATTATGAGAAACAGAAAAGGATGGATGGTGCTCCTGTCCGCGGTGCTGGCAGCGGGGCTGTACGGCTCTGCGCTGGCTGCATCGGATATCGGAGGAGCGGTACAGAATGGGAAATCAGGAGGGATACCAATGAAGCTGACAGAAGAAGCAAAGCAGTACAGAGAAAATCATTTTGAAAAAGATCCTTTCGGACTGGAAAAGGAAGATCCGGAATTTTCCGTGCTGTTTTCCAATTTTGCCTTTGATGAGGTTATCCGGGAAAGCAGGCTGGATGACAGAACCCGTTCCCTGGCTGTTTTGGCCTCTCTGATGGGATGCCAGGGGGAGGAGGCTTTCCGGACGGCAGCAGCGGGGGCACTGAAAAGCGGCGTGACCCCGGAGGAACTGAAGGAAGCGGTGTATCAGGGAACGGCTTATCTGGGCATGGGCCGGGTCCTTCCCTTTGTACACATACTGAATGATGTACTGAAGGAACGGGGCGTGCAGCTTCCGCTTCCGGAGGGAGGAACGGTCAGTGCGGATACCCGGATCGAAGCGGGCAATCAGGCGCAGGTGGATATTTTCGGCGAACAGATGCGGGGATTTCAGAACAGCGGGCCGGAGGAAAGCCGGCATATCAACCGCTGGCTGGCCGGAAACTGTTTCGGGGACTACTATACCAGAAAGGGACTGGACTATCGGCAGAGGGAGCTTATTACATTCTGCTTCCTCGCTGCGCAGGGAGGGTGCGAGCCGCAGCTGATCAGCCATGCGGCGGCCAATATGCGCATCGGAAACAGCCGGGAATTCCTGATCGATGTGGTTTCCCAGTGCCTGCCGTATATCGGTTATCCCCGCAGCCTGAATGCGCTGCGCTGCATCAATGAGGCGGCCAAATAGGAGATGACCGGTACTTCTGAAAAGGACCCAAATAAAAAGACCCTTACGGTTTTATCCGCAGGGGCCTTTTATTTTGGGGTTTCCGGAAATAGGATTCTGTCGGTTCAGAAGCGGTCCAGCAGATGATAGCCTTTTCCCTTCAGGAAGGCTTCTGTTTCCGATTCATTTGTATTAAAGATGGCAATCGGGGAGCCGGTGACGCGGTCGAAGGAAATGTAAAGATAGCGGACCATTACATTGGCATCGGTCAGATCAGTGAGAATCCGGTTCAGGGCACCCGGCTTATCGGAACGCATATCCACGGCAATGATGGGGTCCAGACGGCACTGATAATCGGCCGCTTTCAGAATTTCATCCGCTTTTTCCGGCTTGTCCGCAATCAGGCGGATAATGCCGAATTCCGCGCTGTCTGTGGCCAGCATGGTATAAATGCTGATTTCATTCTCGGCCAGGAGAGAAGTGATTTTATGAAGTGCGCCTTTTGTATTGGCAGTGAATACGGAAATCTGTGAAAGCATGGGAAAACCTCCTCTGAAATAACTGTCCCGGCAGGGAATAGAATTGAATTTAATTTAGTAAAATTTTATCATAACCCGGATGGAGAAAAAAGATGCTGTTCTTAAAATAGCGGACGGAGGCTTCTGCACGGGTCTCTCTTTCTGCGCGGCCATGCTATAATAGGGACGCAGAATATTTTCACAGAAAGGAGCCGGTACAGATGAAGGATTCCTACCCGTTTCTCAGAGAAGGGGAAAAAAGACTTCTTGCCCGGGAGGAAAAGAAGCTCGGACATTGTCTGACAGAAATGGCTCCTCCGGGCTACAGTATGTGCTTTGCCTGCGGCAGGGACAATCCCGCAGGGCTGCATCTGCATTTCTTTGACAGCGGAAGCGGCTGCATTTCTTTCTTTACTCCCGGAAAGGAGCATCAAAGCTATAATGACCGGATGCACGGCGGCCTGATTCTGACGCTGATGGACGAAGTTATGGGGAATGCGATTTTTCTCCGGGAGGGGATTCCTGCCTATACCGGCAAGATGGAGTCCCGTTTCCGGGCGCCTGTACAGATCGGTGAATCCGTCATGATTACTGCCGCGGAGATAAAAAGGAAGGGATCTCTGTCGGTGATGGAAGCGAAAGTCATCAAGGAAGACGGCACGGTCTGTGCGGAAGCTGTTTCGCATATGATGCTGGAGCGGAAAGGAGCTATAAAATGACAAGAGAAGAGCTGAAGGAAAAAATCGAAAGCCTGATTGCAGCGGAAAGCTGCTGCGGAGAGCTGAAGGAAGCGGGGAAAGCATTTCTGGAGGCCATGGGAACAGAGAAGGAGAAGGATGCGGCGGAAGCTTTCCGGAAAGAGCTGGCTGCAGATGTGAATACTCTGGAACAGGTTATTCCTTTCTTTGAGTCGGAAGCTGCTGCGGAATATTTCGGGAAAGAAAAAGCAGCGGAGCTGGCGGCTGCTGCCCGGGAGGCAGAGAAAAAAGGCGTGAAGTACTGTATCTGCCCGGCATGCACTGTGGGCGGCTGGCTCCTGGATCATCAGGATGAATTTTAAAGGGAAAGCTTACAGAAAATCAAAAAAGCCGCGGCTTCCCGGACAAACCGGCAGACAGCCGGTTTTATTTTGCCGGAAAGGGCTTTTTCCCGGAAAGGACAGAAATTTATGAAAAAACATATCATCGTGATTACTACCGGCGGGACCATCGCCATGAAAAAAGGAGAAAACGGCGGACTTGTACCGGCTGTTTCCGGAGAGGATCTGGCCGCTGCTGTGCCGGGACTTTCCCGCTGGGCCGATGTGGAGGTCGTGGAATTTTCCAACGTTCCCAGCGGCTGGATGACGGCGGAGAAAATGTTCGGACTGGGACAGCTGATTGACCGGCTGGCCGCGGAAAACAGGGCGGACGGGTTTGTTGTCACCCACGGAACGGATACACTGGAGGAAACCGCGTTTTTCCTGGATGCATATCTTCAGACGGAAAAGCCGGTGTGCGTGACCGGAGCCATGCGGGGGGCTTCCGAGCTTTCCGCAGACGGTCCGGAAAATATCCTGTCCGCCGTGCGGATTGCTGCTGATGAGCAGTCGAAGGGAATGGGCGTACTTGTATGCCTGCAGGATCGGATCTATTCCGCCTGGGATGTGACCAAGGGGCACACGACGAATCCCGATACATTCCGGGATCCTCACTACGGTCCGGTCGGAACGGTGTATTCCGAAGAAATCGTGTACGGATGCCGCCCGATGCCCCATGTGAAACTGCATCCGCAGTCTATTGAACCCAAAGTATGGATTCTGGAAACCTGGTCCGGCATGGACGGCGATACGATTCGGCTTGCCGGGGAAGGAAATCCTGCCGGACTGGTCATAGACGCTCTGGGCTGCGGCAATGTTCCGCCTCTGTGCAAAGAGGAAATCATGAAACTGGGAGAAAAAGGACTTCCCATGATTCTCACCACCCGTGTCCCCTCGGGAAGCGTAATGGAGGAATACGGGTATGAAGGAAGCATTCGTTCCATGAAACAGAGCGGCATTATTTCCGGAGGCCGTCTTTCTGCATGGAAAGCCCGCCTCCTGCTGGTTCTGGCCTTGGGTGTTTCCGGCAATCCGGAAGAAATCAAAAAAATGTTGGGAAATTTAAATTAAATGCTTGACAGAACTGCCTTTGCTGGGTATACTGAATAAGTCAGTCAAACAGACGACAAACTGAATACGGTCACCGGTCGAAAGGCCGGAGATAAACAGCATGGAGAGGTGTCCGAGCGGTTTAAGGTGCATGATTGGAAATCATGTTGACGGCGAATACCGTCACGGGGGTTCGAATCCCCCTCTCTCCGCCAGAAAAGGCAGAGCCCGTCGAAATCGGCGGGCTTTTTGCATGCCTGCTTTTCAGTTTTTCAATCTGCAGACAGGGGAAAGTTATTTGTCCGGCTCCGAAGAGGGCTGCTGCATCGGCCGGTCAGAAATTGGTTTCTTGGAATCGGTCAGCAGCAGAAAGGCTTTCCCTGGCATTTGAATCATGAATTTGCAGGAGAGAGCCGGGAATGGGGAAGAAGGTCAATTCTGTTTTTAGATTTTATACAGGTTTTGTTATATTTTTTATTGATTGCAGCGCGTATTTATAGTATCCTACTAGTAACCATTTCCGCGTCCCGGGAAGGGCGGAAGGAGAGAGAATCAGGCAGAGGAAACTGGGATACTCTTGCAGCGGAATCACTCCTGACTGAAGGGACATTTCTTTTTTGGCCGCCGTTTGGCGGAGCAGACTCCTTTTGTCTGCAAATGGGGAGACAGAAGGGGCTGGAGTGCGGAAGAATTCCGTGTTTTTTTAGGGAGTGAGTGTATGAAGAAGATTCTGGCTATGGCTG
>ULUY01012672.1_pt1 | contig 39933 bp, 32 predicted proteins | sample 1959031 | NCBI WGS metagenome assembly ULUY01 (sample SAMEA4835774, study PRJEB28245) | human gut metagenome | biome: gut microbiome; material: fecal sample | place: Denmark | collected 2008
TCCGTATTTAATAGGTCTGTTAAATGAATTACCAAGTGAACGAATTAAAGAAATTAATAATTTTTCTCCAAATATTATTTTTGAAACATTTATTAATTATATTACAAGTTATATTGAAGAAAAAAACTCTAATTATTTAGCTATTGAATATAAAAATGCTATATATTCCATTTTATATAAACAGCTCATGGAAAAATTACCAACAATTAATTTTGATAATATAGTTGAAGAAAAGGATAAAATTCGTAAAATTGTGCAGAATAAAAAAATTTGTCGATTGGACGAAAATAATAATATTATTTTTAGACATGATCGTTTAAAAAATTATTTACAAGTGCAGGCTTTAATAAAACATGGTAATGTTGACGATTCAATACTAATAGAACCATTCTACACTAACATAATTAGTCAGTACATAGCGATTCAATCGATAACCAAAGATAAAATTAATTTAATTCAAAAAGAAAATCCTATAGTGATGCTAAGAGCCATAAATTATATAGAATTTGATTCAAGTTATTTAAAAGAATATATTCTTCAAACTTTTTATAAAATTTATATTTCTTGTGATTTTAACATATATACACTGAAAAATACGGTAGATAAAAAAAATAAGAATATAGGTTCATATTATAACATTATACAAAACTATGCAGATCAAAATTTAATTAATATAGATAATTCTTCATTTGTAGAAAATTTAAAAGTACAATATAAAAATAAAATAAAACATTTGTATAGTGATGGCGTTTTATTGTTGCAATTTAAATTTGGAAATTTAGTTGCAGGACTTATGTATTATCAGAGATGGATAAATATAGGAGAATTATATGTAAATGATATTGATTTTAATAGATGTATATCTTATATAAAGCAAAATTTTTCTAGAGAAGAAATTAATAAAGCTTGTAATAACTTAATAATGAACGTGGAGGAAAAATATAAAAAAACATCGTTAGTGATATCAGGCTTATTGGGTGCATCTGATATAAATAAATGTATAAAAAAAATATGGAATGAAAATAATAGAGATGAGTATGTAGCATATTGCATATATGCTCTTATACAATGCTTTAATAAAGAATCTTCTTCTTTGCTAAAAGAGTTACTTATTTATTGGACTAGTATGAGTGATAAAAATAAAAGCCAATATCAATCTTCTCCACGATCTATTGTTACAGGACTTTTGGATCGAGCAATTAATCATGTTTCAGAAGATACAATCTCATTTTTAATAAAATGTGCAAATGAAGATCAAAATATAGCACCTTATATTATATATATATTACGAAATGTTGATTCTTCTGAAGTTTGTAAGTTTAAAATTAAATATTATGTAGAACATCCTAGATTAATACTAAGCATTTCTGATAATTTTAAAATAAAAAATCCAGAAACAATACAATTAATTAAAAATATCTGGTTAGATAAAAATGAAGAAATTAAATATCGACAAAAGGCTTTGGTAATGTATTCTCCTTATATTAAAGAAAGTGATATTAAAGATTTAAAAGAACTTGAGAATATAAAAGAAGATATTAGCGAGATAATGTATTTAACATCTTGTAAATATCGCGCAAGACTCAATGATGTTACTGTAAGACAAAATATTTGTGAATTAATTTCTAATGATTTACATAATATAGAACAACTCGTATTAGAGTTACAGAATATTTGGGATAAATCTTTAATTCATTTTATAGTAAATCTATTTAATACATTTTCAGATAAAAATAGTGGAGTTATTATATTATCAGAATTATTATTAAGAATAGATTATAATGATGCTGAAAATATTATTATTCAATGTATAAAAAATTATGAAGATTGTTGTTATATCTGGGAAACAGTCATAATTCTTGGAACAAAACAACTCTTAAATATAGCTACTAAATATTTTAAAAAAAATCCTGTAAAAAGAAAATTTAATTTTTTGTTTTTTAATACCAAATTTCAAAGTGACAAACAATCTTTTAAATTTGATGTTAATTGTTTAAAGAACTTTATTCCTTTTATTAAATATATGGATACAGAAAGTATTGTTATTTTTTTGAAAAAAGCTAAAGAAGAAAACTTATCTAAAAATTTAATTAATCAAATTTATAAAAATATTCCAATTGAAATACAAGAACAATATAATATAAAAACAAAAGACGAGTGTTATTATGAAAAATGCTTAGATGAAATGTATAATAATCAAAATAGTATTTATAATTTTTATTCACTTGGTCTTGATTACAACAAAAAATATTCAAATATTACAAATGATGAAATTAGTATATTATTGAATTTATTACCAATATGGTATGAAAAATATAAAGATTTAAAAGCATATAATATGAGTGCTCAAATTATTGATATGATAGGGAAACGTAAAAATATAACAATTTTAGTAAATATGCTGTCATTTTTATCAAATAATGAAGATAAAATATATGCAAATAGAATTCTATTTAATACTAAATATTCACTACAATCTCAGTCATTATTTTAATTAATTATTCATTCATTATTATTGTTTACTTGTTTCTCTTAATTTATGTAAATACAATAGAGACTCTCTTATTTGATCTTCATATTCTAATATGTTAAAAGCGGAAAGAATAATTTTATCAAAAGTAATTCTATCATTACTATATAACTCTTTTTCTAAAATTTGTATATCTCTATTTAATAATGAATCAAAAGATTTAATGATTTTGTTATAATCTACTTTTTTTAAAAGTTTAGGATTTAGTATTTTAAACTTCTTAGCTATTTTAGTAGCATTTAAATCTGCTGCACCATCTCCTCTACCAAAAGACAATGCTTCTATATAAAATTGTCCTAATAAAGAATTTAGTAAAGCATGTAAAAGTTTTTTTGTAATAGGGTTATAATTTTCTTTATAATCCATCAATACAAGTCTTTGATTAATTAATAAATTACGAGGAACTTTTGCAAAAAATAAACGTTTATCTGGATTTATACATGTTACAATATCTGCTGTTATAGATTTCAATTGATACCATTTTTCTTTGGCAGGTAATAATGAAACATTTGGAGGAGTTTTTCCATCATGACTTGGAGAAGTTGATATTATTTTCGAATAAATATTATTATAATTTTCTCTTAAATATTCTAATGAATAATCTGTACAAAGTGCATATTTATCAGCTTGATTGTGTAATAACCTTTTTATATTTTTTGAATTCATTAAAATTGGAGCATAAAGATCTTCATATTCATTTTTGGGGGACAAATCTGTATAAAAAAATGAGTCTAAACCACTTTTAATACCACGTTTCACATTAAAATATTCAGTTATATTTGTAAGTTTAGATTCAATATCTTGTAGCCAGTTCATATTTGTAAATAGTGCAGACCATTGTAATCCTATATTTTCTAATTTATCTATAGTATCTTTTGTATATATAACTTTCTTGACAACATTATTATCTCTAGAATTGTTATTCCTAATATAGGAAATATTGTCATTTATATCCAGTTCATTTATGTTTTGCTTTAATGTTGTAAAACAAATTTTGTCATTAGTATTATCTAACCTTATTTCTTGGTTGGATTTTTTCTTTAATATTAATATATTTGTCACAATTTTTGCATTATCAAACCATTTTCCATTACCTGAAGTTATAATATTTTCAATATAAAACATTTTTCTTAAACTTTTTCTAAAACGCTCCCCTGATTCAGTGCCTAACCAAGAGTTAGAAATAATTATTCCAAGTTTTCCATCTTCATTAAGCAATGACCACAATTTAAACGGTATGTAATAAGCTAAATCTGCCCTTTGGTCTAATTTATAATCATTGCCAATATTATTTCCAATAAAATTATTAATTAATCTTATTGTCTCGTTATATTCAGGTATGTCTTGACCTTTTACAAAAGGTAAATTTGAAACTATATAATCAAATACAGGAAGAGATTTGTGAACTTCATTGCCATTATTTGGATCAAAAAATAAAATATCTTTTCCAATACTTAAATTAGCAACATCATCTTGAAAAACATTGATAATTTCTGATTTTTCGTTTGGATCGAATAAAGAAATTGTTGCTAACTGCAATGGAAATGCAATTTTATCACTTGCCCAAATTTTATTTTGAATAGAGTTTTTATCAACACCATATTCTTGTTTTAACTTAAGAGCTTCTTTTGCAATAGTACCGGTGCCACAACAGGGATCCAAAATTCTTAAATTTTTATTTTCAATTGTTAAGTTAACTAGGAGACGAGCTAAATTTACAGGCGTTGTGTACTGTCCATATAATTTTCTATGTTTAATTGATATAAGTCTTTCAAAAATTTCATGCCAATCGGCAAAATCAATATCTTGAAGATGTGAATCAATCAAAAAAGCATTAAGATTTTTTAAATCTCTCCAAATCAAATCTGGCATGATATTATTTGCCATTTGCTTTTTAAAAACATTATAAAAATCACAGTTATGTGAAATCTCTTCAATTATTTGAAGAGCTTCATTTGTATTTATTTCTTTGACAATATTTTCAATCACTCTCGCCTGATTAAAATAGCGTTTCAACAAATTTGCAAAAATAAATTTATTTATCCATGATAAAATATTTATTTCAGCTAATATCTCTAGTTTGTTACTATTTTGTGGATATTCATGTTCAATAGTTTTCCACCAAAGATTAATTTCGTCTTGAAATTGTGCATTTTCTGCAACACAAGTAGAATATTTATCAACTAGAAGATATTTATTTTTAAAAATAAAATTAATAATATCATCAGAAGTCAATGATTCTGATATCTTAGTCGTACACACAGTTCCATTTATGATAAATTCATTTAAATCAATAATAATGTTTTTTAATAATTCTATCCAAAGGCTTCTGTTATTTTGAACATCTTCTCTTGTTCCTAATATTTGGGATAATTCCCATTCTTTTTCTATTTTTAATTTATCGTCTTCTATCACATAAAGTTTTGCGTAATTAACATTCCATAGGAGAAAACTGTTTAATTTCAATAATTTAGCTTTAGTAAATGCATTACTAATAAATTCATCATTATTGATATCTGTATCTGGCATTTTTAATTCCCAGCCTAACAATATTTTTGCCGATTGTGAATCTCCAAATAATAGAACATCTGGAAACATTGTATTATGCGAGGATTTTAAACTGTTTTCACCGCCTGCACGTTTTATTACAAAATCTTTTCCTGCAATAAACTCATTAATGCAGGAAATCAAATCAATACCCCAACTTCTTTCATTTATTCTGACTATTGGCATACAACAAACTCTTTTTTATTTTCCTGCTTCTTGTTTGAAGAATTATTTTTAAAATAACTGTAAGGATATAATCCCATGCGATTATATGTTTCTATAATTCTCTCATGTGCTAACCTAATATAATCTATTTTTTTATTTTTAAACAACTCTGTATCAATATTTTTTTCAACACCAATAAAATTCCTTTTTTCTTTTATTGCAGAAATAAGAAAACTGCCACTTCCAAAAGCATTATCTAATACGATTGCACCTTCTTGAGTATATGTTCTTATCAAATATTGACCAAGAGCTACAGGTTTTTGAGTCGGATGATATACATCCCCTTCACTTTCTGCGGTTTTAAAATAAACAATATCTGTTGGATATCTTAATCCATTACTTTTAACGTGTACAGGATTGAAATCCCCATAACTACCAGTTAACTGCGATTTTCTTATCCCTTTATCATAAGGTTCACCTTTAATCATTTGTGGATTATAAAAAGGCTGATTTTTGTAAAAAATGCAAATATCCTCATGTTTTCTTAATGGTTGTTTTTTTGCATTTAGAAAATTTGTTGATTTCGATTTTTCCCAAACAATTTTGTATTTAAAGTATTGTTCATTGCTTAGAATTAATTTTGCCGTAAATATTCCTTGAGAAGTTAAAGCTATAACTCCGTTGTCTTTTATTATTCTATTGTATTGTTCCCATAATTTATTTAATGGAATAACACTGTCCCACTTATTTTGTGTTGTTCCGTATGGTAAATCGCAAAGTATCATATCAATAGATTTATCAGGAATTAACGGAAGAATATTTAAACAATCATCTTCAAAAATTTTATTTACAAAATTATCTATTCCTAACTTTCCCATAGTATAAATATATAATAAAAATGAATATTAAGGTAGTTAATTAATATATCTTTAAATTTTGATTTTGAACATTTATAATGATAATTTATAGTTTTTATTATTAGACTATTTGTAATTCATTGCATATTCTTTTGAATTATGTTCTATGTACATCTCATACACAGGAATATTATTTTTATTAGCAAAATCTTTTAAAAAGCCTTTATTGCCGGCTGGCATATTTGCACCCAAATATATTCCAGTAGGTTTTCTTATTATTGCAGGCATATTATTACACAAAGATATTATTCTCCATTCTTTTTCATATTCCCAGTCTAAAGATTTGTATAATAATATTTTATAAATAGCTAATTCGTCATCTTTAGGTATAAATATATTTGATGGTAAATTGCATAATTGTTTTTGTGCCCAATATGCAGCAATAAAATCCTTTGCATTAAATCTTTCATTTGAATAAATAACTGGAAATAGTAATTCATAATGCTCATTATTACATTTTAAAGAACAGCTAGAACAAGGAGAGTTATAATTTTTAAGATTATATTCAAGAACAAAGCCTTGATGTGAATCCGCATAATGTGCCCACATTGTAGGAGATGTTTGTGTTTCTGAGAAACATGCAATATTGGGGTAAGTTTTTAAGAAGTTAACCGCATCTACAATCCCTTGTTCAAGTTGTTCTTTAATTTTAGGCATTACATTTTCAACTAATTTGTTGTATTGATTTTGTGGTTTTTTAAGTACAGAACGCATTAATTTCAGTTCTTTTTTAGATAGTTTTGATAATATTATTGGATTATTTTCTAACCATTTAAAAAAATTTTCTCTGCTCCTCGGTTTTTTTATTTCATCTAAAATTATAGTAGAATCTACATATATAAGACTATCAAAAGGATCATTAAAAGAATATGGTTTAGAAGTTGTTACTAAGTTTTTGTATAAAGCATCTATTGAATTACTATCAAATTTTCGATATCTATACAATTTTTCAGGTTTTAAATTGTGAACATTTTCTGAAAAGACTTTTATTTTGTTATCTTTAACATCTTTATCTTCATAATTTCTTATAAAAGTATTATCAAGAATTTCTTTGAATTTATCTCTTACATTTTCTATTTTTGCCATAAAACAATTATAATACATTTCTTTCAGTATTGTTTCTTTTTCGACACAATTTATTGATATTAAATCCTTTCAGAGCGATAGATGTTGAAAAGAAAGGATTTACAATATGGATTTAGCATTTGGTACAAAGATTTTAAACCATAAGACAGGTGAAATCGGATTATTAATTAAAACTTGGAAAAACAAGTATGCCGATGCAGAAATTGATTATGCAACTTGTGTTGATAAGCACGGCAAACGCTACAATATCAAACTTGATGAGATTTTACCGTTGGAGGAAACTGATGATTTTGAAAAATAAATTAACAAGAGAAACCATAGAAATAACTTATCCTGAATTTAGAAAAAAGTTTGTAAAAGAGATAAGTACAGCTTTTGAAAGTTATCGAAGAACACAACTAAATAAATATTCTTATAATTTCAAAGATGATAATTCAATGGAATACAACTTTTATTTTCAATTACAGTGGAATTTCAATCATTTTGGGAATTCTGTCTGGTATATAGAAAGGCTATGAGGGAATAATGAAAAAATATTACTTAGAAGATAAAGAATTTCAATTTCTGTACGCTAAAAGCAAAAGAATTTACCATTCGTTGATTGTAATAGATCATTTTTGCAGTAACTATAATGAAATAGAAGAAATTGCGAATATATCGGGTATAATTAATTTCATAAAAAATGAAGCAGATATGCTATATTCAAAAATGATTAATTGTGAGCTTGATTAAACCCCGTTCAAAAAGTGTTCAAAAGGCTCTGTATTGAATTTATTTTAAAAATACAAGGGATTTTATTATAAAATAAAAATAGCCTGCTTAAATCTGATTTAAACGAGGCTATTTGACAGAAGGTTTTATACATCTTGTAATCTTGATATCCTGCGAACTTCATATTCCGGAATTTGATATTTTTCTCTTATGTCATCTTCGTAATTTATATAAAGGTCATAGAGTTTGTAGTTAAAAAATGATTTATCACTGTTTAGACAAGGTATTCTTTTTATGTCTTTATAACTTATTGCAGGAACATAAGATTTATCTGAGCCTTGCAACATAAATTCCAAAAGGATATATCTGGTTATAACTTCCGCAAATTTTGGAGCTATCTCCATATATTCTTTAGCAACTGTTTTCATTATTGATTTGATATAATCTTGAAACGCTTCTTGTTTCTTTACTCTGGCATTATATATATTTATTTGCAGGCTTTTCTTTTTATTATCTACACCTTTAATTAAATCTTGATTAACCTCTATTTCTTCTTCGATTTTCTTTAGTCTTTTATTGATTTTAGAAACATCTTTCCCTTCTGCAAGTAAAGCAGGACGCTCCTCTTTTAGTTTTACGATTTCATCTTGCAGGGTTTTGATTTTATCTTGTGCTTGCTCCTTTCTTTCATCCATTGCTTTTATTTCGCCAAAAAATTTTCTGCATTCCGAAAATACTCTTTCCATTTTTTCCTTTGCATCTGTCATATAAGCTCCTTTCTTTTACTTTAAATTTCTGTAATTAACACCAAGCTCATAAAATATGAAAATTTCAAAATCTCTGTTATATCTTTCTCCATTTATGAGTCTTGTAATGTATGACTCCGACATTTTTAACTTCTTAGATAAAGCTTTTTGAGTAATTCTTTTATATGCCAAGGCTCTTTTAATATTTTCCATTCTTTTCTTAAGAAACATCAGCAAACTCCTTGATTAAACACTATTCTGTTTAAACTGAATTCATTTCTCGGGGTAAGTCTTTTAACTTGAAAACTAAAACTGTTATTTGTAAAACCTTTATTATTTGCATAGCTTAGCACTTGTTTTAATAATGCCATTGTATTTTTAAATCTTCTCGGACTTAAATCCTTTTCTTCGCAATATCTAAAAAAGTCTTTTATAACAGAATCATCAATTTCTTCAGGTCTTTTGGTTTTGAAGTACGGTAAAATATGGTTCTTTAATAATGAGCGATAAGTTTGTATGGTACTTGGAGTACAAAATTTTGCAGCATATTTTTCAAGAAAATTGTTTATAATTTCATAAAAAGAAAATTTTTCGCTTAGTTCATTATGTGGTATAAAAAATCCGTAATTTTTAGGCTTGTCGGACTTTTCTTTTTTCTCTTTTTCTTTCTGTTTTTGTTTAAATTTATCATATTCGCTTCCTTCAATAAAAGGTTTTACACGTGTTGTTTTAGGCGGTTCAAAGTTTTCAAAATCTTTGATAAAAAGATAACCTTGTGTATCTTTTTTAATCACGTTTTCTGTAATCAATTGTTCAAGAAGTTGGTTTAATTCTTCTTTTGGCATTTCTGCAAGCATAAAAATTTCATTGTAAGTAAAAGCTTTTAATTTTCTTGCAAGATAAATAAGTTTTTCCATTTGTTCTCCTTTCTATTTCAATAAAAACCGCATATCTTTTAAGGTTATAATTGATAAATCATTTGCTTTGGCATAATTTTCGGCTTTATCTATAATCTTAACTATCTGTCGAAATCTGTTTTCCGTATTTTGTATGTGTTCTATAGCGGAATTATCAAATTTAATTTCTGACAACTCATTGATAAGATTTTTTATATCTTCAATCGAAAATTTTTGAAACTGTAATATTTCAGACAACCTGTCATACAAATGCTTATAGCGTTTTATTTTTTTATCAGCATAACTCATACCGATTAGAATAATAGGTGTATGTGTTCTGTCATGGATATCTCGGAGCATTTCGATTGTTGATTTTTCTTGGGTTAAATAATCAATTTCATCAACAATAATTAATCGTGGTCTTTTAATCAATTCACGTGTTATTTGTTCAAATATGTCCGCTGTTCTATAAAAAGGACTATCACCGAGTTCTTTTACTATTTCTTCCAGGAGCCATTTTGTTGACATAGATTGTTTTGCACTCACAAATATCGCATCATCTTGGTGATTTGATACCCACCAAATTGCAGCTCGAGTTTTTCCAAGACCCGGCTCTCCATATATTAATGCCATCCCTGGGACACCTTGTGCCCTGTTTTGCAGGTTATTTATGGTGCTGATAAAATTTTTCACGTTCTTTGTATTAACAAATACAGGCTTCATTCTTCTCCTTTCTATAAATTTGTTTATATTCTTCACTTAATTCGTATTCTTTAAACCAAGCGACATCCTTGTCATTTTCAAATCCGTTTTGCAAATGCCATTCGTAGCGTTGATACTTAAATTCAAAATTTGGTCTACCATCCGTTGGTTCAAGTTCTATATTTCTTGTTATTTTAGGTTGTTGAACCGTTTCAATTTTAGGTATCTCTTGCCAATCCAATGTTTTAATATTTTGGGATTTAAGATAATTTTTCAGTTCTTTTACGGTTTGTTTTTCCAAACGTTTTTGTTGTCGCAGTTTAAATTTCAATTCTTCCTGATCTTTGATATCTCCTAAATAATTTGCCATAGGGTGAATTGGCATAACTCTTTGAGCTTCGCAAATAAATTCATTTTTAAGCGTATAAATTTTTATTTTTGTTAAGTCAGATAAGCTGTATTTAATAATTACTCTGCCTTTTAAACCGTATAAACAATCATTATAATAATCGGCTTTTAGGAACCTGATTCCGTTTCTTTGTATATTTTTAATTTCGCAACTCAACATTAAGTCATCAAGTTTTTCTAAATCAACACCGCTCCCTTTTCCTTCTTCAAGAACTTCGCCAATAGTTTTGCCTTTTACATTAGGGCATTTAAGAGTGCGGTGAAAACGCATGTATGCTTCTAACATTTGTGACAGTTCTTCTATCGTAGGTATAAATTGAATATGGTGTTCTTTATGGAATTTCTCATTCCTTTTCATATATGCAGGTTGGTCTTTTATCGACGAGCCGACAAAAGAAGGTAATAATCTTTCAAACCCGTCTTGCAGTTCTCTGAAAAATCTTTCAATAACCTTTGCTCTTGCATTATAAGGTTGAGCAAAAACTGGTGTAATATCAAGTTTATTAAATAAGCCGTTAATACCGCTTTCGTGTAAATCTCCGGTGAAAAATTTAGCTCGAAAAGCTTTCCCGTTATCCTGATAACAAATTTTAGGAATTTTTCCTAAATTAATAATAGAATTTCTTAAAGCTGAAGATATAGCTTGAGTGTTTTCTTCAAGCATAATTTCATAGCCAACTAAAGCTGTTGATTTCCAATCAATATAACCGATTAAAGTCGGTCTACAAGGTCTTCCCGTAAACGGATTTAAACATTGAACAGATAATCTGTGACCGTCTGCTACTAAAACATCTCCGACTTCTAATTTTGAAATATCTCTTATTATGTATGGTTGAACTTTATCTCTTAAAGCTTTTTGTCCTTCTCTTGCAAGTATCCATTTATCATAATTATTACGTTTAAAATTCTCTGCATATCTTCTGAAATTTCTTTCACTGCTTGGAGATTCCAAACCTTTCTTTTCAAGTATATATTTGGCAAGTTTGGTTGCTTTACCTATATTTGTTTTATTGGGAGTTAATAATAAGGATTTGAAAACTAATTCTTCTTCATGAGTAAGTTGAGGATGAGATTCTTTTTCTCCATAATCATAATTTGGAATAAGTTTTGTATAGTCGTCATTCCCTTTAATAGCTTTATGCCATCTATAAATAGTTCCGATAGAGATTTTTCCTAAGATATTAAACAAATAAGAATATATTTTTCCGTCATTATAAATATCAATAAATTCTTTTCCTGCTTGAGTTTTATTCTTAGAAATTTTCTTATAATCAACCCATAGATTTACTAAATCATATCGAGCTAAGGCAATTTGTCGAGCATGAGGAGGTGTAATAGAGTTTTTTCTTAAAACTGGTTCCCTATTTTTCTCAATTTCACATTTACTTTTCTCGAAATCGATTAAATTTTGAGTCGTTTCATTTAATGCAGGAACAAATATTTCATACATCAAACCCTTCTTACCGTTGACTTGGCGAACAACATATTTATTATTAGCAACTCCTTTTCTGATAGCACGTGGAGTTACTCCTTGTATTCTTGCAAGTTCATTAACTGTCAACCAGTCTTTCATGTTATTCTCCTATTTTGGTATACAAAATTTGCACCATAAATCACACACAACATTAGCTCGAAAGTCCTTAATATTGGAGTTTTAAAGGTGTTTTATTTAATTTTCGTATCATAGATTTTATTAAACAAATGTAAATGCTTAAGTTGATTTTTAATAAAATTTATGATATATTTTACACAAAGTATAAAACATTAAATAAAATTTGTCAATCGATTAGGTTACCAAATGAACGAAAATGAAAAAATTAAACAAATCAGAAAATCTTTAAATCTTACTCAACAGGAAATTGCAGACAGTATAGGAGTAAGTAAACAATATTTTAGCAGAGTAGAAAACGGAATAACCGAACTTAGTAAAGAAAAAGCTACTATGTTATGTAATAATTACGGAATTTCTCTTGATTGGTTACTTTGCGATAAAGGTGGCATGTTTATAAACGATAATACGATTACAAACAACCTATTGAATGACACCGATAATATACAAGGTGTATCAAGTATATTAGGTGCGTTTTCAACTTACTTGGAAACAGTATTTCCGATTATAGAATCAGAACACCCGAAAGCTTTAATAAGAGATAAAATAAGAGCTACTCAAGAACTTTTCTTTAATGATTTATTTAAAAGTGATAGAGTTTTGAAAACTCGTAAAGAACTAAAAAGTATATTGGAAAAAGATTTTGCGGATAAAGAGAAAGTTTTAAATGCTTATTACAAAGCTTATGTAGAAAGATGTGAAAAAAATAATTAATGTCTGTTTGTCTTGACATTTTAGCTATTTTTTAAATTTTTTCTCGTTTTTTCTTCTGTTCTTCTATATATTTTTGTATTTTTATAGGTAAAATCTGCCTCAAATTGCTATTTTGATTTTTATTTTTACTTGATTATTGACTTCAATTCGGTTCTTAAAATCGGAATGAGTTTGAAATTATAAAGGAACTTAGTTCCACCTTAAGTTCCCCCTTGACTTATTGTCTTTTATTAGGACTTTTGAAAAATATCCGAATTTAACCGTTATATTTAGCTTTCGTGCATAGCAAATTCCAAAATCAAAAATTTTTAAGGACAATGATGACCTAATAAAGTCCAATTTGCTCCTTTTTTGTCAATTTTAAAAATTAGGCTTTATCTTAGGCACGTTTTATCTTTCAGCCCCTGTTCCCTTATTATCATTGTCCTATTAATTTATAGCCGCTTTTAGGCTATGCACTTGTTCAAACATGGTGGATACTAAAAAATGACGAATCGTCAAAACTCGTTTATACTGTGCATTTCAAAATCTATTAAATGAATAATTGATAGTGTTTCCGGCGTTTTTAACTTCTCAATGAACGTGTTTTGTATCAGGGATTTTGACATAAAGTATCGCGAGTTTGACATATTAGTCGGAAGTTTTTGAAAGTTTGGCAAAAATTTAAACGGCGTTTAAATGCTGTTTAAAAGGTGTTTTATTAGAGCTCAAATTTTACATTCTTTCAATATACCAGTTAGACATTCCAAAATGATTGAAATTCCAATGTAGTTCAAAATAAAAATTAAACTCTAAAGAATTGTCATCTTTGAAGTTCCAAGAATATTTATTTAATTGTGTTTTGCGGTAACTTTCAAACGCATCCTGAATTTCTTTTGCAAATTTTTTTCTGAATTCTGAGTACGGAATATCCAACGTTTCTTTAGTTAATTTATTTTTCAAAATCATCTTCAAACCCTCTTATATTATCAAGTTCAATGTTGTAGCGTTTACCGGTTTTATCAACGCAAGTCGCAAAATCTACTGTTTTATCGGTAAATTTGTTCTCACATAAACAAATCAGCAAACCAATTTCTTGTGTTTTTAAGTTTAAAATCTTTGTTCCGTATAACTTGTAATCTTTTTCTGTCATAGCAAAACTCCTTTCTGCTATGACATTAATCACTTGCATTAATCAAATAATCAACTTTATATGACTAAACAGAAACATTCAGATATAATTTATGATTACTAATCATTTAATATAAAATTGTAAAAATCTTTTTTAACGCTTTCTTTGTAATAAGCATATAATAATGATTTTGCTCTTGATAGACCAACATAATTCAACATCCGATTATTAACATCGCTAAATCCATCAATATCTATATAAAAAATTATGTCTTCGTCTAATCCTTTAAAGGACTGCACTGTATAGTATTTTATTGAATTTCTGTCGGTTTCAGGTAAATCGTGCATTTCTTTTATACTATAATTACATATAGATGGAGTATTTTTTAATCCTGAATTTTTTAATTTGTATTTTGACAAAATTATAATATTATGAGGTCTTATTCCACCTGTAATTAGAGATTGTATTCTATATTTCAATTTTGATACTAATTCTTTATCATCTTCATATGGCTCAATCACGACATCTTGGCCTGATATATTCATTATGTGAGCAGCACCTGTCTTTGTTATTGCAGCAACCTTCGATGCAATTTGTTTTGTATTTCTACAATTGGTATTAAGTTTATAAGAAAAAGCCCCGCAACCTTTTTTCAGATATTCTATGGTTTCATTAAAATCGTGCGAAGATTTAAATATATTTTGATTAGGATCATATAAGAAAACCCATTTCCCTTTTTCAATACCATCATTAAGAAATAGAGACAATGCTTCAATAATATTTAAATCCATTAAATCCTGTGCTTCATCAACTATTAAAATATCGTATTTATTTGTAACAATATTATTTTTAAGGAAGTTTTTACACGATTCAGATAAATTTATATTATTGTTAAAATCAATACCCAATAAATGGTTAAAAGTACCAACGTAAGATTCTTTGGAGATATTACCAATTACGCGTTGTGTATACTTTGCCATGTTTGAATTAAAACAAATGTAGGCAACCTTCTTTCCTGAAACAATAAGTTTTTGTACTTGTTCCATGGCAATTATGCTTTTACCAGTCCCGGCAACACCTTGAATGAGCAAGCGATCATTTTCATTTATCAAATCATTTAAAATGAAACTTTGTTCCTTGGTCAATTGAATTATTTGTTTATCTAAATATTCAATTTCAGTATTTAATACTGGAATTGCATTAATGTCAGACCTTAATAATACTTGTAAATCAATAATATCCTTATCAGATAATATTTTCCCTTGAATATTCTGTGTTTTCAGATATTTATCTTCCCAATATTTATATGTTGCTGAAATGTAATCTTTAAAACTTCCATTATAACCATAGTCAAATTTTACTTCCGATACTATATCGTTTCCTGTAACATTAAATATACATTCTGGGAAAATTACTCCCATTCCAACAATAACATCTTTGAATTTAGGGATACTTTTTATGTGTTTTATTAGCGCATACATACAATCTTTGGCTTGATTGAACGGATTCTTGATTTTATTTTTTTTGTCGTTTTTATCGGTTGAAAACCATTCTCCTGCTTCGCGACTTATTACACCGCCTTTAACCTCAAAACATATTAGCCCTCTTTTGGTAATCAAAAGAAAATCAATTTCCCCAAATAATTTATGTTCTTGATTTTTTTGCCACACAGAATATAAAACGATACCATTGCTTTCAAGATTTGAAAACATGTTAAAGACAAGCCTTTCACCATTTAGTTTTGGATTTTCTTGATCTATGCAATTAGGGATTATGGTAGTCATAATATATTCTCCTATGATACTTTATCCTTAAAAAAGGCTATGTTTCTATTATCTGGTTCACCAATAATCGCAGCCCTATCGAGTAAACAGTTTCTTGATACACAACTTGTTTCGGGTAATAAGGTACAAGCATGACATGCTGCATAATTCAGAGAATTAAACCCTTGAGATTTCGATTCTATGCATATCGGGTCATTTGAACACCAGTACGCGGTTTGCAACATTTCATCAATGAGTTTTTTTAAGTTTTCTTGTTTTCCTTCTCTGACCAATCCTCCTAAACTTCCGTCACAATCGGTTGCTGCGGTATAAATTAAAATTCCAAACATTTCATCATTTTCATCGTCTCTAAATGTACTGTATATTTTTTCTTTTAATGATGTTGTATTGTACCCACATGTATATGCTAACTGTCGAATCAGTAAATGTGATAATGTATGTAATAAAACATACTGAGATGAAAACATTCCGTTTGCTATATCAAAAGGCATTCTTTTACCCATATCCTCATATCTGTTTTCGACTTCAGAAACCCATTTTTGAACCGTTTCTTTTCTTAATTTTATAAAAATACCTTCCCCGAATAATTCAACTGCCGGTAACCATTCTATGTTAGGATTTAAAGATAATGGTGTAAATTCACGATCCATTAATCCTAACTTTTTGATTGTCTCTTCACTATGCTCAATTTCCGGGAATATTCTTCTAAAACCTTTTAAGACCTGTACTTCCCTCAAACGCTTTACTAATTTTATTTCTTCAATATATTCGGAATATTCTTCGGGAACGGTCTCTTTGACAGTTTTGAAATATTTGTGATTAACGTCCGGCATACATAAAGCATAATACTCATTTTTGATTAAGTCTTTTTCAGTAGGAGTATCTCCTTCATCAGAAAAACATTTTTCGATTGCTTTTTTTAGCATTTCTATACTTAAGCCGAATTTATTTTTTATATTTTGCATTGAATAAAAAACATTAAGCCAATTTGGTCCGCTTTGTTTCATCATATCTATATTATCTTTATTGTTTTGCAAGAAATAATTAATATCTTCACTCCAAGGCGGAATCGTCAAGGCACTTACATTGACCGAATAGTACACATTGTTTGCCGTTCTTTGAAGGGTTCTCAGGTCAGCATTACATTTCTCTTTTTGAGATGTTTTATAGTTGTTTCCATCAATCCATGGCATATTACCTTTGCATTTACCAAACTGTTTTAATGCTCCTTCATTCATGCACCCTGCCATAGATTCCCATGCTCCACAAGTTTCGCATGCAATAATTATACCGTCTAAACCTGCCGTTTCAGGTTTATATTTTAATGTCAACCTATGATTTGTGCATTCGGGATGCTTGCGTCTGTGCACCCACTTCCCATATGGAAAATCTTCCAGATGTCCATTCGGACATGCTGCCAGAAATCTTGAAGGGACCAGTTGCGTTCCGCAATTGTTACAATATAATTTCCCTGAACCGGATTTGCTAATTTCCCAATATTTATCGAGCTGTCCGCAGTTAGGACAATAATAATAATATGGAAATCTGAATATAGGTATTCCAAAATAACCATCATTGACCTTATCTCCCGCAGAAACAGGCTGAATAAAGAATTTCTTACCTAACATTTTCGATAAATTTGGTTCTCGAATTTTAAGTATTCTATATTCAAAATCTTCTTTGCAATTAATATTCCAATTATCTATTCCCGATATAATTCCGGATATGTCAGGTAAATCCACTATTGCCCCACATCCAAATGTTGTAACAAGTTGGGATCTTCTTAATTCACCTCTTTTTTTATTTTTATCTTTATTTTTTGGTTTTAACATAATGATAACTACTCCTTAACATATAGATTTGCAGTTGTTTCGACACTTCTCATTGAATTTAGAGCTCTAAAACGACTCTCCTCATCACTATCCATGTCAAAAAGTGCTTTATCTGTACAAAAATAGTCTTTATATATCAGTTCATTTTTTGTACGTGCCAATCTGTTCCACTCTTCTTCTATTTCTTCGATTTCACTTCTTACATTATCAAGTTCATTTGGGTCAATGTTTTGCACATATTCGAAAATATAATCTCTTATTTCTCTTAACTCCAAAGCATTTTTATCGTGCTTCTTATAGTTTATAGCAGCATCATTTGCTCGCAAATCATCAATCAAATAACGACAAAGCATAATATATATTGTCTGCAAGGCACGATCTCTTGCTCTGTCTGCAAACGGTGTTATACTTGTTGCTTCGACATATTTATAAAAACTTTGATGATATTGTGTAAACTGTTCAAAGTGTGATCTATCTCTTGATTTCGCCTGATTATATGTAGCAATTACCAATCCGGGATTACTTCTCCCGACTCGGCTGGTTGCTTGTATATATTCTGCTGTCAATTTAGGTTGTCCGACAACAACCATAGTACCGAGCCTTCCTACATCTACACCAACAGATATCATATTAGAAGCCAATAAAAAGTCGTATGGATTAGTCGTATTATCTTTTCTGTATTTGCTTTCTAATTCATGTAAACTTGCCCCGATTTGTTCACTTGGAATCCGACTTGTAAGTTCCATATATTTCTTATATGTTTTTTCATCATTTATCGGATATAAAGATTTAAATTTTGTATCTCTGAGATATTTATATCTGTCCTGAATGTCATCTATGACCCTTACAATTGCACCACCCAACTCTCGCAATGTATTAAAGTATGAAGTAATTGTCCAATATGCGTCTATTACATCTTCACTATATGTTCCTTTTGATTCCAAATATCTGGTTGCAAACAATAGCGAGGTCATAACCCTTATCATCATGGTGGTAGGGCTTGTTCCGATTCCCATACAACCAAGATATTTTCTGGATGGTTTATCTTCAGGTTTTGAAATAACAGCGAAAAATGAATCTTCTATATCAATACCTTGTGCAGGGAATTGTTTATAGTCTGCAGCATAAAGTTTTTCTATTTGATCTTTTGCATTTTTAATTGTTGCAGTGGATGCAATAATTTTAGGATAATAACCTTCTTTTGAAGTTGTCAACTTTTTTATTGCACATTCGTATAACCCTGCTATTGTACCTAATGGCCCAGAAATTAGGTGTAGTTCATCTTGAATGATTAAATCAGGAGGATTGAAAGTTTTTCCGTTTGTACAATTACCAAATAATGCTCCTGCATCATCATTTAACGCAATTTGTGCAAATTTATCTATAGTAGCAACCACAAAAGTTGGAGGATATTGATATATTTCTTCATCAATTAAAATAATAGGCAAACCTGAATGAAAATTACAATCTTGATTTGGACATTTAATAATCATTTTATAGTTTTTAATTTCATAATTTTCTTCTTTTATATCTGCACCACACCAGGGACATTTTTTGATTTGAGCAGGATTCCCTATTTTTCTTATCGTTTCATCATATTTCCGGCTTGAATCGTCTGCGTTTAAATATTTTTCAGCATCCTTTATTTTGTTTGGCGTAAGCGCTTCTCCTGCCCAAAGACCAATTGTTATAGATTCACCGGGAATGTTTTCAGCTTTTCTTATTTGCTCACATGCACATATTAACGCAGAAGCTCTTTCAAATTGCTGGAAAGTAAGCAACCTTAATGTGTAACGCATAAATACAGCAACACCATTACCATCCGTACCATATTTTAAACGTCTTAAAAATATGGTAAATGCTGCAATTCCAAGATATGCCTCTGTCTTACCACCACCTGTCGGGAACCAAAGTAAGTCTACAAGTTTTCTTTCATCGCTATTTGGCAATGCAATTGATGGTATTTCTTGCAAAAAGAATGCTAACTGAAATGGATACCATTCTATCGGCTCTTCTTTCTTTTTTATTTCCAGTTGTTTTCTACGTTGCAAATACATTGCTTTATTGGCTAATTTGAATGCCCTCTCAATGGTTTTATCTTTATCTATCAATTCTCCTGCGACTTTTATTCTTTCGCAAGATTCTCGGCATTTTTTAAGATTATCTTTTGCAATTTTTTCAAGTTTTTTAGGATAATTAGCAATTTCGCTTTCTCTTTTTGATATCCACCCAGAATATTCATTACATAATTTATTTATTCCTGTGACTATATCTTCTTTTTTTGCTTCAGAAATAAACTTCATCGATAATATATCACTTTTAAAATCATCTGAAGGTTTCATTTGTCGGACTGTATATTCAGGCAAAAATTCTGATTTTATTGATTTTATATATTTTTTATTTTCATCAAAATCCCAACTTACCGCACAACCATGTCCTTGTGCATAACTTTGCATTTTATAATACAGTAAATCCATTTCTTCGGGTTCAGCTAAATATATATTCCTTTCTATCGGACTGAAGGTATTTTTATCAATTGCTTCTATTCTGATTTCAGGTTGAAATAACGTAAATATTGATTTTTCTTCTATATCTTCACATTTACTTTTCATATTTGACAGACTTACCGTTATTGTTGTATTAGTATCATCATAAGTTTTTCTACGATTTACTCTTAGCAATACATTTGAATCTTCTATTGGTGGTTCAATTTTAGGGTTTTTAACACTTAATATACGCTCATATTTATAAAATTCTCTCTTATATTGCTTCCTCTTTTTCTTTGGTGTTTTATCTTCTTCGGATTCTTCATCTGACATTTCTAAGGTTTGTTCAGTTTCCTCCTGTTCAAAAGGTAAATATTTAGCATAACTGACAATCACTTTTATTTTTTCAATATCATTATTTACTGAAAAGGATATCCCCATTGAAGATGGATTTGAGGTATTGCATAATGCAATTTCATCAAATGTTTCGGTGAAATCACTTTTTTCCATATCGTTTTCTTTATATTCCGACATTGATTGAACAATATCGGGATTATCATATTTAATTGCATCTTGCGGATATAATTTTCCTACCAGGTAGCAATTTACAGGCAGTTCACCGGTAATTTTTTCATCTTCCGTTACAGGACCTAATAAGTCTTGTTTTATTATATTTGTAATTTCATTTCTGGCATTATAATACTCATTAAATTTGTTCATTATCTTCCCTCTTTTAAAATTCACCAAATCCTGTAAATGATATTCCGGTTACTGGTGTGATTGTACCATTTTTATCTTTATTTCTTCTTAAATATGTAAACTTTTTATTAACATATAATTTACTAATAACCGGCAATGTCAGATTATTTTTTTTGTGATGTAATAAATCTTTAACACTATCTGTTAGTTCGCTTGTCATTTTTCCTATATCTATCCAATTTCTATTAATTTTACATTCAATATGATAAAAATTATCCTTTGAGCTTCTGGTTAATCGTATTTCCGTATTATTTTTAATTTTTTGACGAACAATCTCATAATCATCGCTAAATTCGTCATAGCTAATATATTTTTCTAATATACCAATGGCCACAGGATGCATTTCAGGTCCTTTATACCATATTTTTTTATTTTTTTTATACCCTACTTTTTCCAACGTTTCAGGTTCAAGTAATAATGATATATTTTTTTTAGGTCTTGTTAATGCTACATACATTTTTCTATGTTGATAAGGATCTCCTTCCGGTTTATAAATTCTTTCTGATGAACCAGTTATAAACTTATAAAAATTCATATCAACAGCAACCTGATCAAATTCTCTGCCTTTTGCTTTATGAATAGTTGATACTTCCAATAATGATGGTTTAGGTAAATACATTGCTGTTTTAGAATCAATCTCTTTAGATTTTATATACAGTTTTTCTAAAAAATCTTTAATATTTAATACATTAGATGATTTAGTCAGGCTATCCCAAAAGACTTCAATATAATCTTTTCCTATTTCTTTGTTGTTTGCATCAGATAGTTGTATCTTTTTATTTTGTACTATTTGTACAAAATCATCAAAATACATATTTTCTTTTTCATAGCCATAAAAGACACTCGCAATCCAAGGGGCATATGTAAAACTCCTCCTATCATTTTCTCCGGATGGATTTATTGTAAAATTAACTTTCTTTTTTCTTAATGCGGATGCGTAATTTAATGCTTGGCCATTGTTACTTGTTAAAATGGCGAATTTTTGATTATCCGTACAACTTTCTATTGCTATGCATATTTCATTTAATGGTCTTTTTGCTATATCATTGCTAATATCTCTCAAAACATATTTTAATTCGGATTTATTATCATTAAGAATTTCTTTTCTATAATCCGAGGTTAAGTTTGCTAATTTTTCAGTTTGTCTGTGATTTATATTTCTTAATTCAACTAAATCTTTGGCCTCAAACATCTCTTTAGCTGCACTATAAAAATCGGAAGAAGTCATTTTAATATTTGTTACAGTATCATCCTCAAAATCATATATTGCCTGACATGTATCACCAAATAGCGTGAATGAAATTTTTTGTTTTTTGCAAGCCTTCAATATTTCCAATACAAAATATGCTAAAGAATTTGTCAAATCTTGAATTTCATCAATAAGAAAATATTTATTACCTTCCAATATATCAGGATTATTTTTCAAAAATTCAGCTGCCTGTATTACAGATTCTGTATACGAAGAACTTCTATGATATTTTTTGTTATTATCTTCATTGCTATCATATTCATAATAATTTATTCGCCCTGCAAAAGAATTAAATGTACATATATCAACATTATTTAACGATCTTTTTCCTCCTGCCCTGACAAAATCTTTGAGTCTTGTTTTTATTTCATTCACAACTGCATTTGTAAAACTTAAAACAACAATTCCTTCCGGATCGGCATCTTGATTTGTTACTAAATCATTAATCTTTTGTATAAGTGTATATGTTTTACCAACTCCGGGACCAGCATTAACAAGAAAACCTTTATCAATACTTGCCTTAATAATTTCCTCTTGCTCAACAATCCTAAATTCACCGGCCTGCTGTTCAAAACTTATATCCAGAATTTCATCTTCAGGTTCGTTTTCATTTGCATAATTATATTCTTCAATTTCTTTCGCTGATTCTTCTTGAACATTAACCAGCTCAGGAGAGTCATCCCATATAACAGAATTTTTATCGGTATTTACTGTTTGTTCATATTCTTCATATGGTATTTCAATCGGATTATATGAATCATATTCATCAGCAAAAGAAGTCTTAACAGGATAATAAAAAATATCCTTTGCGACTCCAGTATATTCATAATCAATTGGAACTTTTTTTTCGGGAGCAAAGTTTTTATATTCCTCATCTTCTAATGGGATATTTTTTCGACAGTTATCTAATTCTTTACAATCAATATTTACACACTTGCATATATAATCATCGCCCTTCTTTCCCCAACACGGATCAGGATATTTTAAATTTGAACATATTGATCGTTCAGCAACTATTCTTTTTTGCATTTCTGAAAAGCAATGAGTATCCAACTGTTTTCTATATTTATAAAAATATAATAAATCAGGGTCATCAATTTTAGAAAAGAATTCCTTGTCGTTATGACGAAAATCTTCTTTCAAAACATATAAATTACTTTTGTATTTCAAATTTGATTTATGCATATTCCCCTGAATCCTCAATTTGATAATACACATTTAATTTATCATGTACCCATAATGATTCTGAAAGTTTTTTATTCGTTTCAATTTTAGCTTTAAATGTAAAATTAGGATCAACATAATATGATAATATTATTTTTTCATCATCAAAGGCTCTTACAGGTACTGTTTTATATTCGTTAAAGGTCCTATCCGCTTCATATTCGGCATCGGCAAAAACAAATTTTGCATTTTTATCTTCATTGGGATTGCCCTCAGTAAGTGCCAATGTTATCGGAGGAGAACCTTTACATGGAATTGGTTGTCCTTCTTCAAGTAAGGGTAAAAAAGAACCGTCGCTCAATACAAGACCTATTGGTCTGCTCAATGCAAATTTACCCGGTTTTGTTGCAATAACTGCAGCACCTTTTGCAATATTCCACCCTGTTGATTCCGGAATAAGAAGTTTACTTCCATATTTTGTCAATAATTTGTCTTTTAATGGTCTTAAATTACTTGAACCACCTACGCAAAGGACACAATCCAAAGTTTCTGTATTCAAATTTGCTTTTGTTATGGTCTTTTCAAGACATTCAATAGCCTTATCTATTTCATTATCAATAAGATTTTTAAATTGATCATACGAAATATCATATCTTAATTGAGAACCTAAATAATTATTCAATTTTATACTAACTTCATTCTGATCACTAAAATTGCATTTTGCTCGTTCGCTTCTTGCTAACAATAAAAATTTCATTTCATCGGGAACTTCATCAAATAACGTATTTAAATTATTCTTTTCACAAAAAGATTTATGTGCTTGTTCGGCTAGCTTTTTATCAATATCATCTCCTGCAAGCTTTATTCCTCCTGTTGCAATCTCGCTTACACGACCGTTTCTCACATTTAAAACTGATATATCTAAAGTCCCACCGCCCCAATCAAATACTGCAATATTGTTCTTTGCTCTTAAATTGTTATAGTTGCAACAAAAGGCAGCAGTAGGTTCACTAACAAACATTGTTATTTCAAAGCCTGCATTTTGAGCTGCTTGACGTAAGCATTCTTTTTCTTTTGATGTAAAACCTACAGGAATGGCAACAACTGCTTTATTCATTTGATCGCCGCGTTCTACTACTTTATCACACAATGCTTTAAATAGCACAGCCGCAATATCTATGGGTGTATAAAGTTTATCGGCTATCTTCCATTCTTTATTACTGTTAATTATTGATTTTATGGATTCAAAATAATAATAATCATCCGAAAGGTATTCAGTCAGATTATCTTTAATGTCACTCCCTGTAATAATTTCTGTACCGTCTTTTTTTATTGCAACAAGTGAGGGCATAGGATAACCTGTTTCATCTCCGTACATTAAAGTTTTAATATGAGAACCCGTTCCCGTAACAGAAACTAATGCACTATTTGTAGTTCCAAAATCTATACCAAACCAACTATATTCATTCCCCTTAAGGTTGTTATCAGTATTCTGATTTTCATTGTATAAATCATTATCTTCGGTCGATTCATCTTGAGAATCTTCGTAAGGTTCTTCGTTATCAGTTATTTCGTAGTTTTCCTCAATATTGTCTAAATCTGAGATTTTATTGTTAATCAAACTTTTCTGATCATCATTTTCTGCATTTTCAAGAGCCAATTCATAATATTCACGTGCAGAATCATAATCATTTGTTTTTATTTTTAAATCGGCTATTGCTTTATAATAATAGTAAACGTCATCAGGATTTAAATCTATACCTGAAAGAAAATTATCCTCTGCATCAGTATATTGTTCCGATAAATAGTATGACATTCCGCACCAATAGAAATAGTCGGGATTTGTATCATCAAATTCTAATGTTTTTTCAAACATTTCTATGGCTTTATCATAATTGTCGTTATGATAATATGCCAATCCGCACCAATAAAAATATTTTTCATCATTAGAATTTATCTTTATGGATTTTTCAAATTTTTCTACAGCATCTTCATATTCTTCTTTATTATAGTATGCTTTGCCACACCAATAAAAACATTCGTCATCGTTATCATATATTTCTATTGATTGTTCAAAATTCTCAATAGCATTGTCATAGTCTTCATTTTTATAATATGCTAACCCGCATTGATAATAAAAATCTTCATTTGTGTCATCTATTTCTATAGCTTTTTTAAATTTTTCTATTGCTTCTTCATAATCTTCATTTTCATAATATGCCAAACCACACCAATAGAAATAATCTTCATTTTGACGATCTAACCGTATAGCATGTTCAAATTCTATTGCCGCATCTTCAAATTCATTATTATAGTAATAATCTTTTCCTTGTTTAAAATGTTCTCCAGCAGTATCCATTTAATTCCCTTAATTATTTTTTTACTATTTCTTTTTCTTTTGATCCTTCCTTTTCTTTCACGCTAATACCGTTTTTTTCAAGTAGTTGAAAAATTGTATTTATTTGATCCCTTAAATTTTCGCCTAAATCAACGGTCATTGGCATATTTTTTGCGCTCTTAAAATCTATATATTCGCATTTTAACTTTGAAGCTATTGAATTTAACAACTCTTTTTGTGAATTCTGTGCATTTTTTTCAAATATGTTGAGGATATCCATATGCTTTTTTAAATCATTTTGCAAAGTATTGCATCTATGCATAAGTTCTTCATTGTATTTTTTAGATTCTTCCAACTCCTTAGACATACTATGCAGTTTGTCACTTATAATTTTATTTTCATCCTTACTCATTTCTATTATTGATTGGAGCTCTTTTACCTTATTTTCTAATTCAGTTATTTTATGATTGTCAACTTCATCTTTTTTTATTGTTTGATTTTCATTTTTCTTGTGCAAAACAGTTTTTTTATTTTTCTTTTTATTATTTGTTTCCGGTTGTTTTTTCTTTTCAGTTATCTTGGTATCCGGTTCTGCCTTTGCATTTAAACTTTTTAGAACATTCTCTATAACTTGTTTTTCACTTTTTGTAGGATTTTTTATTTCACTTACAGCTTTTGTAAATATTTTTTCAAATTGGAAAATTACCTCATAATCAATATCTAATTGTTTAAATTTCGGGATTTTAGTTTTAGGATTAAGTATTTGAATAAAGTATTTCTTTATTGTAATATTTATATCCCCAAATTCTTTACCCTCTTTATTTTTGATATTCTTTGGTATTACCACAATGATTGTTCTTATTATTTCTTTATTATCCGAATCAAATGCAGACATTAATTCAGCAAGTATTGATATTAAAAATTTAAAGGCTATACCCTTATTATTATTTTTAAAAGTTTTCGTTTTGAATAAAGCATTGATTGCATTCACTTTTTCTCTATTTTGTAGAGTGTTGATGTGTAGTACAATCGCTTTAGCTCCTTCAAATGAAAAACCTTTATCTAGCATGGTTACAGTATTTTCATTTATTCCTTGTTTTGAAAACTCTTTGGAGAGTAATTCCGTAAAGTTTTTCTTTTTTTCAATTGAAGCTTCGCCTTTTTTCTTTATATTCAAAAGTTCGTCTAATTTTTTATCCATGGAACACCTACAATTCTTATCTTATGATTATAATAGCATAAACAATTTAATAATTATTTTGTATAGCAGATTAGTTAATCCTTAATACATTGACAATCAATTTTCAGCTTCTTTTTCGTTATCGATAAGAATGCATTCAAGACATCCGCATCATTTCGCAACTGTTTAACAACTGGTGCAAGATTGTAGCATTCTTCAATCTCCGGCTGATTTGCGACAAAATAATCTATAACAACAGCAGTGTTATAAATATTTTCCGACCACTTGCTTAGCTGCTTGAACTCTTTTGGAGTGATATTCAACCCGACTTTTTCCATATTTAACATCCTTTAACGTGTCGTAATTAATCACTCTAAGACACAAGAAAATCAAGTTATTTTGTATTAAAATCTTCTTATGGACAGACATACTAAAGAACAACGGCATAAAAATATGCAAGCGGTAAAAGGCAAAAATACCAAACTTGAAAACAAGGTTATGACTTATTTATGGCAGCAAGGTTATAGATTCAGGAAAAATGTAAAAGATCTTGAGGGAAAGCCCGATGTGGCAATTAAGAAATACAAGTTGGTAATTTTTATTGATTCATGTTTTTGGCACAAATGTCCAATTCATTATAAATCACCTTCTACAAATTTTGAATTTTGGGAAAATAAAATATCAGGGAACCAAAAAAGAGATATTCAGGTAACAGAATATTACAAATCAAATAATTGGAACATCCTCAGAATTTGGGAACACGAATTAAAAAATGATTTTGAAAAGACAATGCATAAAGTCATAAATTTTATTGAAATGTCAAAAGGCACTTAGCTATACTTTTTATTATGTTCTATAAACATTTTTCCAAAAGTTTTGGCAAGTAATACCGGAACCGCATTACCGACTTGTCTTGCTAAAGCTCCAAGACTATTGCCTTCAAATACAAAATTATCAGGGAAAGTTTGCAGTTTAGCTGCTTCTCTTACACTTAAAGCTCTGTCTTGTTCAGGATGACCATATCTGCCGTTAGAAATATTTGTACACTTAGTGGTAAGGGTTACGGAAGGTTTGTCCCATTCAAGTCTGCCATATACATCTGAATGCCCCTTATGCTTCTTATGACATTCAAGCATTAATTCTTCAGGCCAATCTTTTCTTCCCTGCCCTTCTTTAATACATTTTATTCTTTCTAAATTTAATTCGGATAGGGCGGCAGCTCTGTGATTAGGGAAATTTGTATTTTTGCATTCTTCACCATGTTTTAATACTGGGTATTGCCCGTTTCCGATAGCATCTCTAACGGTTTTAAACGGTAGCAATCCCGGCTTTGTACCGTATTTTTTCTCAGGATAAGTTAATTCACCGAGTTGGCTTGCAATTAATACCAATCTTTTTCTTCTTTGTGGTACACCATAATCTTCGGCGTGTACTACCTGAGGAACGGGAACATGATAGCCCATGCTTTCAAGTTTATTGATAAAGTTTGGTAAAGGACCGTCTTTATCAATTTTTTGCAATCCCGGTACATTTTCGCATAATATAAAATCCGGTTGACAGTCTTCTACAAACCTTAAAAACTCACTTAAAAGATTTATGCGTTCATCTTTTGAATCAAATCGTTTTTTATTCTGTGTTGAAAACGGCTGGCATGGTGCACATCCACAAAATAAAATACGATTTCCGCTATTTCTGTATTTATCTACTATATTTTTAATTCTGGTTGTTTCTACAAATGTTATATCATCAGGTATTGTACCACATTCCGGTTTAATATTTCTTTCAAAGGTTTTTAATGCTTCTTTATTATTATCCAGACCCAAAACTATATCCATACCTGCTTCTCGAAGGCCTTCGCTTGTCCCTCCACAGCCCGAGAAGAAATCAAATACTTTAATTTTGCTCTTTTCTTTATGCATAGCTATACCTTCCTAAATCTACTTTATATCAAAAATGGCGAAATAGCCAGCCTCTTTATAATTTCCTATATTTGAAAAATATAGGCTTTATATATATAAACTTAATGTATATTTACAAAATATTGACAAAATGTTTTAAATATAAAATAATTAATATGAAATAAAAGGGGTATTGCATGGAAGAAACCAGACGACAACGCTTTAAAAGAATTGCAGGTGCAAGAACAAATAAAATTTTAGATATGTTAAAATTGCTGGGCAATTGCTCTAATACAGGAAATTATGAATATTCAGAAAATGATGTTAAAAAAATTTTTAATGCAATCGAAGCAGAAGTAAAAGCATCAAAGGCTAAATTTATAAAAAGCACAAAAAAGAATAAGTTTGAACTGTAAGGAGAATATATGGCGAATGCAAGATGGGATTTTCCCAAATTAGGCGGCGGGCAAAAGCAAGGTTATACAAACAGCGGTATAGAAACATTTAAAGGGACTGAATTACTTGATAATTTAGCAAGAGAAATATGTCAAAATTCATTAGATGCAAAAGATTCTGATTCCTGTGAACCCGTAACTGTTGAATTTAAATTAACCACGATCCAAAAAGAAGATCATCCGTTTTTACGTGAATATTCCGAATATTTAAAAGGCGGTAAACGTTTTTGGCAAGATAAAAATGATAAAAGGGTAATGCAATTTCTGGATAGGGCAGAAAAAGTAATTGCGGAAAATCAAATAAAGGTGCTATCTGCAAGTGATTATAACACTACGGGATTAATTGGCTCTGATTGTGGGATGATGGAATCATCTATATGGAGTGCTCTTGTAAATTCTGATGGTATATCGGATAAATCTGACGGTTCAGGCGGATCATACGGTATAGGTAAAAATGCACCCTTTGCTTGTTCGGATCTTAGTCTGGTTTTTTATAATACTTATGCAAAGGATGGGAAAAAAGCTCTTGAGGGAGTTGCAAGAGCAGCAACTTTAATGGATGATAATGACGAGCTTACTCAAGCTATCGGGCATTATCGTTCTGATATAGGCTATAAACCTATAACAGAAGATATTGCTTGTCCTATACGTGATAAATTTGCAAGAGACAGGTATGGTACAGACATAATTATTGTCGGGTGCAATTCTTTCATTGAAAAAAATCGTGATTGGCAAGATAAACTGGTTCAAGCGGTATTACATCATTTTCTTTTGGCAATAAAGGAAAAGAAGCTGATTGTAAAAGTAGAAACTGACGTTATTAACAATGAAACTCTCCCTGTACTGATTGAAAAGTATAAAAATGTCAATACAAATTCTTTTTTAACATCTAATTTTTATGAAACACTAACTTCTCCTGAAGGTGGGGTTATTTATAAAACAATTATTGATGAAAACGATTTGGAAATTTATCTTAAATCTAAGCCTGATTATAAAAGAAAAATAGCAAAATTTAGATCTTCGGGGATGCTTGTTTGGGAGCATGGGAAACGCACATATCAAAATTTTACGGCTGTCGTAATTGTTAGGGGTAAAAATTTAAATGAAATATTAAGAAAAACAGAACCTCCAAAGCACAATATATGGGACGCAAAAAGAATAGAAGATAAAGAAGAAGCAAGGCAAGCACAAAAGTACATTGAACAAATCGATAATGAAATTTTATCTTCAATATCGAACATATACAGCGAAGAAATTTCTGACAGTGTTGATTCAGGAGTGGGTGAATTTTTACCTGATGATTTGAGCAACTTATCGGAAAAGAAACCGGGAACTGATAAATTAAAACCAGTTATAAAAATCGTAGAAAAACCCAAATTACAAAAAATATTTATGAATGAAAACATAGACGTAGCAGGAACTGATGAAGGCAAAGAGATCCATGACGAAAGTTTAATAAATAATTCTTCAGATTCAGCTTATAGATTCCCGGAATATAAACCCAAAAATAAAGTAGAGAGATATAACGATCCAGATGAAAATAAAAGTGAAGGTATTTCCCCGCAAGAAGGTACTAAAAAACTGACCACCTATCCAAACATAAAATACCAACGTATAACTGCAGTAAGTCAAAATGCAGGTCTATATAAGATAATTTTATGTCCGACAGAAGATTGCAACTCTCTATATATTGAATTTTCTGCCATTGGAGAAGGTGATTCAAACGATAAGATTGTTGTTGAAAAATATACTATAGATAAGCAAACAACGCCTTGTAATAATACTAAAATCGGACCTGTTGTAATCGAAAAAGATGAAGCTAAAGAAATATTTGTAACGTTTGAAAATAAAGAAAAAATGTTGATAAATATGAATATCACAGAGGAGGTTGAATAATGAAAAATTTAAATAACTTTCCAAATCCTGTGCTTATAAACAATAACATGGACTACGATAACTCGTCATTTGATATTATATTTGAAAATTTTTCTTATGAAAATGATTTATTAAAGTTAAATCTTAAATATGAACTTGAATGCGATAGCCTTACAGAATTTATAAAAGAAGGAAAAGCAAAAGTAATTATTAAGATTCAAAGTGTAGGTACACCTTATCGTGAAATATTTGAATTTGGCGGCAAACAAGAGATGCATATAAATATAAAGAAAAATGATTTGGCAAAAAAGATATCAATAGAAGGGTATGTCATCGCATCAGATAATATTAAGAATTTTCACCCTTCTGAATTAAATGAGTTATTCTTTAGATCCCAAATCTTTGATATAAGAAAAGGTGATATATTAGCATTGCATCCTGGGTATTCGTTGCCATTAGACTCAAGTGAACTGGAGGGACCGGTTGCATCTATTTTTCAGATTATAAAAAATGAAGAATTAAAAGAATCTATAGATGTAATATTGGATACTGATACAGAAAAAATAAACATACATTTAAATAAAATGGTGTATGAATCTTATATAAAAATAAGGTCACAAAAAGTCTTAGATAAATATTTGGCTGCGGCAATAGTTTTACCTGCATTAACAGAAGCTCTTTATTATATTGCATCAGATGAACAAAACCCTGATAAACCATCAGGTTATGAAGATAAACGCTGGTACCGTCAAATTAAAAATAAAATAGAGGAAAAGAAATTATCTTTTGAAGAAAAATCAATGACATCGGTTGCAAGTTCTCTACTGGGGGAAATAGTTTCAACGGCATTAATTGATTTTGAGGAAACGCTAAGCGGTCTTGCTGACGGTTCAAATGAAATAGGGAGTGTTGATTAATGGCTAATTTAAGATATTTTGATGAAACAGTATATGGCAACTTATTTGCAGATATAAAAAACAATATTGATTTTTATACAAATTCTGACGGCGAATTAAAAAATATATTGCCGGATATACAATACTATGGAGAATCGGCTATAAGTGCAAATTTGTCTGATTTAGAGTTTAAAAATAATATGACCACAGAAGAAAAAAATGCATCAGATGTTGTAAATACATGGATTATATATGACTCTTTAAAAATGTTGTCGCCGATAGTAGCAACTAACGGCTACCTATGGTCGTATCTATGCCATACAAAATACAGAGAATATATTATGGCACGTTGGATAAAAAATCCTGAAGACGAAGACAAGCAAGAAGACACTATTAAAACTATCAAAAAACGTTTTTTCTGTTCTTCAAACAAAAAAGACATAATGAGAATGAATGCAATTTCAAGATTATGGTGGGCAGGTTATCTTACATACGATGAAAATCACGGCGATCCTTACCACTTAACAAAAATATTATTTACAGGACAACAAATATGTGCAGATATTCTTGATACACCATTCTGCGGTAATAAAACGGTAATAACCGGGATACTGCTTGCAATAGAGAAATATAAAGAGGAAGTTGATGAAAATATAAGTTCTGAATTGGTCAGAAAATGTATAAAATATTTTCGTCGATATGCAGCTGTAACAAGTGTTGATTTTCTTTCTGAAATGGAAATACATAATATTATTTTTAAATATTTATCTGAAAATTAAATACAGCAATAATTTACATCCAAAATATGAATAATGTACCTTTCAAAATCTTTATTATATCGTTCGCCGGTAATTAGTTTTGAGATATAGCTTTCAGTCAAATTTAACCTTTTTGCTAGCATTTTTTGTGGCATATTTTTCTGTAACATTTTAAAACGTATCATTCTTTCTCTGCGATACAGAAAATGACTACCGCCATTTTTCATATTATTTGGGCTCTTTGACATTTTTTGTTCAAGTAATTCAATCTGTTTTCTTAATTCTTTACGCATAAAAACTCCTTAAAATTAGTTGGGGTATGTGTTGGGGTACACACATTTTAACTCGTTTTGCAGAAACATCAAGTCCAGATTTACTTCCAACTATTCTTGCTTCGTTCGCGTTAAACGGGTGCACCTTACGGTTTTCACCCTCTGCTCACACGCGCTGTGTCGAAATGATACAAAGTTAGTCGGAAACAGTTCCATTCTTCCGAGTTCAGAGTCATTAATGGTGGTATGGATAATGAAAAATACATTACAATCAAAGAATTAGCAGAACTAAAAGGTGTGAGTACCCGTGCTATTCGGTTATCAAAGGAAAAATACATTACCAGAGAAATTACAGTTAAAGGCGGAAAAAGTTTTGAGATTCTGCTATCAAGCATTGAATCGGAGCTTCAGGAAAAGTATTACTCAAAAATTGTCCCGACTTATGAAGTTAAACAACTTCCGGCACCTATAGATTTTCACAAACCCAATAAAGCAAAAGTTATTGCACTTGCAAGATTGGATTTAATACATATATGGAAAAACGAACGCAAATATCAGCAGAATAAAACGCGGTTTGATACAGATTTTTTAGGTGCATACAACGCACAAGTTTTGTATCCGGAGATTTATGCAAAACTCGGAAGTGTTTCAATAGGCACACTTCAGCGATGGAAACGAATTTTAGGAAATAGTAATAATTATGAACTTTTAATTCCAAACTATCATTATGAAGATTATTCAAGAACCTGTTTAACGGATTATGAAAAAAAGATATTTATGAAGCTGCTTCTGCACCCAAATAAATTCAGTATCGGAAAAGCAATATCTTTAACTCAGTACGTTCTAAAAACTCAGAGTGCGGAATATATCCCTTCTCCTTCAACATTCAGAAAATTTGCTAATTGGTATAAATCAAATTATTTTGATAAATGGACTCTTTTAAGGGATGGTGAAAAAGCGTTAAAAGAAGATGTTATTCCGCATATTAAAAGAGATATTTCAAAAATTGAAGTCGGAGAAGTTCTGGTAGCAGATGGTAAAAGATTAAATTTCCAAGTAATAAATCCCTTTACCGGGAAACCCTGCAGAGCAACTTTAATCGGATTTTTGGATTGGAAATCTACAACACTGGTTGGGTATGAAATCATGATAGAAGAAAATACGCAAAATATTGCATCTGCTTTAAGAAATGCAATATTGAATTTGGGTAAAATTCCAAAATTTGTTTATTTAGATAACGGTAGAGCCTTCAGGGGTAAATATTTTAGGGGTAAATATAAGGATGGATTTGAGCAATACGGATTTAAAGGTATCTATGAGAAACTCGGCATAACAACAGTTTTTGCAAATCCATATAATGCAAGAGCAAAAGTTATTGAGAGATTCTTTTTAGAAATGCAGGAAAGTTTTGAAAAATTGCTGCCGAGTTATATTGGAACAAACATAGGAAATAAACCCGCAAGACTACGGAGAAATGAAAAATTTCATTCTGAAATTCATCAAGAATACATACCGACTATTCAGCAAACAATTCAAATGATAAACAGTTGGCTTGAGTATAAAAATTCTCTGCCATGTCCGAATGATAAAACAAAAACTATTCAGGAAATGCTGAATAGCATTGAAAAACAAGAAATAAACCCACGAGAACTGGATGATTTAATGTTAGCGCAGGAGATTAAAACAATTACAAGTCAGGGAATAAGGTTTTTGAAATCAGATTACTATAATGACGCACTTTATGGTTTGAAGCAGAAAGTTATAATAAAATACAGCCTGTTTGATTTGGGCTATATCAATGTTTATACAATATCAGGTAAGTTTTTATGCCGAGCAGAAAGAATTACACTAACTCATCCGCTTGCTAATTATACAGGCGAAGTTAAGGATATAGAAGATTACAAACAAAAAATCCAAAAACAGAAACAACTGAAAAACAAAACAATAAAAGCTTGTAAAGAGTTTCTGAATATTGAAGATTTGGAAATTCTGGAATGCACCTTGGAAGAAAAGGAGGAAGAAATTTTGCCCCAACCGATTGTTCCAAAAATTGAAATAAAAAAAGAAAAGCAGGAAAAATATAACCCTGCTGTAAAACCGCTATTCAAAACTAGCAGAGAAAGATATGAATATCTTATGGAACATGGCTGCACTTGTAATGATGATAGAATCTGGCTTACAGCATATAAAAAATCGAAGGAGTATAAGCAATATGAAAACGATATTGCGGATTGCCGGCAGAGGGCCGAAGCATCAGCATGCCCGTTTATCGCTGGCAACTAAGAAAGGAATAAACAATGAAACCTAAATTTGTCTTAACTAAAAATGTTAAAGGTTTTATTAACCTGATTCATAACCTAAGAAATAAACCGGAGAATGTCACAAAAATTGGTCTGGTTTATGGCAATGCAGGGCTTGGAAAAACAAAAACGGCACTTTATTTATCTATACAATATGATGCCATATATATCAGAGCAACAAATTCAATGAGCACCAAGTGGTTATTAGAAGAAATCGCAAAAGAACTTGATGAAATACCAAGATTTTATACCGCTGATATTTTCAGGCAATGCGTTAATGCTCTAAAAATGAAACCACAGATGATAATAGTTGATGAAATTGATTATCTGCTTGCCGATTTCAGAACAATAGAAACTTTGCGCGATTTACATGATGAAACAGGTGTTCCGATAATTTTGGTCGGAATGCAATTAGCAAAACACAAGCTTAAAAAGCACACGCACATGTTTGACAGAATTTCAGAGATTTATCAATATACAGGATTTGAATATTCAGATATAAAGCAAATTGTAGACGAAATTGCAGAAGTTGATATGACAAAAGAAGCAATAAGCGTTATTCATCAAAAAGCAAAAAGCTTTAGAAAGATTGTTGAAATGATTAACACTTTAGAAAATATAGCCCGAGTAAATGGAATAAAATTGATTGATGAAAATATAATTCAGGAGGTTTTTAGATGACTGATAAAATTTTAAAAATAGCCAAAAGGCTCAAAACATTTACTCTTGAAGATATTGTTATGTTTACAGGACTTGAGATTGATATAGTTAAAAATTTTTTAGAGCAGTCTGATAATATACAAAAATTCAAAAACAAATTTGAATATGTCGAAATAATACAAAAAGAAGAAACATTTAAAATAATTGATAAAAATATTTTGTCCCAAAATTCTGATATAACTTTAATTGATGCCATAAATTTATTTATGGAAATAAAAAATTGTAAACTATCGTCTTGGTCTAAAAAAACTTATAAATCATTTATTAATTCTCAAATACTTCCATATTTTAAGAAATACAAATTAAAAGATATAACAATACAAGATATTGAACAGTTTAAATTGAGCATGAAAGAAAATGGGATAACAGAGAGAAGAATAAAAAATGTTTTGACATTACTTAATCAAATAATTAAACACTTTCAAAAAGAAGGTTTTATTGATAAAACTTGTTGTTTTGAAGTCAAAAGAGTGAAAAATATATCAAAAAGAGAAGTCCAAATACTATCCAATAAACAACTGAAGCAATTATTTCGGGTTTTAAAGAATCGCTATCCTTATCTTTTACCATTGGTTGAGAAAATGATTATAACAAAACAACCCTTAAACAGTATTTTAACAGGTGATGAAAATAAAAAAGAAATCATGAAACGAAGAATTAGAAAAGATTTTTATAAGGTAAAACAGCAACTAGGACTAGAAAATTACATTATTAATGATTTAAGGTTCTGTCAAAAATGTGTAAATAAAATCTAAAAGTCGTGTAAAAAACGTGTAATTATACAACAAAAGTGCTGTAAAAAATGTACAGTTTGTGTTAGAATATTTGTGTTATAATGAGGGATTTAAGCATGCAAAGATACGCACTAAAACATCTGATTAATTGGAAAAACAAAAAAAATCATAAACCTTTGGTTATACAAGGTGCAAGGCAAGTTGGTAAAACTTGGTTAATGCAAGAATTTGGGAAAAAGTATTATGAGCAAGTTGCATATATTAACTTTGATGTAGATGTAAAAAGCAGAGAGATTTTTGATGTCGACTATGATACAGAACGTTTAATTATGGATATAGGTCTTGCAACAAAGACAAAAATTAATGCGGAAAATACTTTGATAATCTTTGATGAAATTCAAGAATGCCCAAGAGCCTTAACTTCACTTAAGTATTTTAGAGAAAATGCTCCTCAATACGATATTATAGTTGCAGGAAGTTTGTTAGGTGTTGCTTGTCATGAAGGGACGGGTTTCCCTGTTGGTAAGGTTTCATTTATGAATCTTTTCCCTTTAAGTTTTGAAGAATTTTTATTAGCAATGGGAGAAGAAAGGTTTGTTGAACTTTTAAATAAAAAAGATTTTAAGACAATAAAACTATTTAATAATAAGTATGAAAAGCTCTTAAAACAATATTGTTATGTTGGAGGAATGCCTGAAATTGTACAAGATTTTGTTGAAAGCAAAGATTTTGAAAGTGTCAGAAATCTGCAAAAAGAAATTCTCTCTGCTTATGAAGAAGATTTTACAAAACATATTCCCACTAATACAGTTGCTAAAATAAGGTTATTATGGAAATCTATTCCGGCACAGTTAAGTAAGGAAAATAAAAAATTTATATATGGAGCAGCAAAGGAAGGAGCTCGTGCAAGAGATTTTGAAGCTGCTTTGTCTTGGCTAATTAATAGTGGCTTAGTATACAGAGTAAATAAAATTACAAAACCAGATTTACCAATTACTGCTTATGAAGATTTCAACTCATTTAAGTTATTTGTGCTGGATGTTGGTCTATTAGGTGCAATGACAGATTTACAAGCAGATACGATTATTGATGGTAATCGTATATTTGAAGAATTTAAAGGAGCTATAGCCGAACAATATGTTTTACAACAATTTAAGACAATTAAAGATTTACCAGTCTTTTATTGGTCTAATGAAACCAGCAGGGCTGAAATTGACTTTGTTATCCAAATAAAATCTGATGTTGTTCCTGTTGAAGTAAAGGCGGAAAGGAACTTACAAGCTAAAAGTTTGAAGGTTTATATGGAAAAATTTAAACCCAATTATGCAATAAGAACGTCAATGGCAGATTATAAGAAAATGGATAACTTAATTGATTTGCCGTTATATACTCTTGAAAATATTAAGAATCTGGGAACGAATTAATGGGACGCGCGAATTGGCTTTATTTTTTAGGAACCAAAAGTAATAAATGCGAACTTTTTGTATATGGAATATCATTACCCACGTCTAGTGGATTTTGTTTTAGCCATAAACATGATCTTGGAAAAATTGGTGATAAAAGATTATATGCATTTGAAAGTGTTACTAATGATATAAACATTCCCAATATAAGTAATAATGTGGTTCAACTAAATATTTATCATAAAGATCTTAATAAGGATGTTTTCATTGTTTATAAAAATAAATATATACAAAGTAATGAACCAGACGATGTACGTATTGAATCACCAATAGGACAGACTGTATACGTAAACAGTTATTATTCTTTAGAATTTTATAATTTCAATAATGGCATGTTTTTAAAAGAAGAAAACAAAGAATTACTACTATTGATTTTATCAAAAATGGAGCAAGATAGCGGCCAACACTTTAATGAAAGTTATTTCCAACGATTAGGGTGTTTTGAATATATAGAAGCTATGCCTTGGGCAGAGACTTCTGCACCATTTACAATATCTGCTTCAAGAGACTTTCCTAATAAATACAGCATTAAGAGGGATAAAGAATATTTAAAAGAAAAAGTCTTTGTGCATTTAATTGTTTACTCTAAACACAATGATGTGTTATTAGATGAGTTTAAAATATTTAAAGAAAATACTTGCGAACTTCAATTTGATACAGAAATATACAATGACACTAAATATAAATACAGTATATTTGATTCACAAGGAAAACTAATTTATAAAGATTCTGGCTATTGGATATTGGGTCTCTCTTTACAAATGAACATAATTTCTGATACAGTAAAAATTAATTCTGCAAATGGAATTAAAACAATATCTGCATATACGCCAACCAAACCGATAGATATACAATACCCTGCTAATCAAATTATTCAAGATATTGATTCAAATATAAATATTATAAAAAATATTAAAAAATCCCAAAATATCAATCTAAGGGAATCTTTTCCACAACAAAAATGGTTTGACAAGAATGAAAATACCATACAAGAAATTTTTAATTTTATAAAAGAACACTTGCAATACAATGCACAAATTTTAATTGTTGATCCTTTTATTTCACCAGAATCTCTTGAATTATTGATGAATATAAACAATACAAGTATCAGTATAAATATCATTTCTTGTTGGGGAAACAATGACCCTGATTCAAATGATAAATCGTCAACAAAAGAAATTATAGAAAAAACAAAAGCTCTAATTAAAAAATTTGCAAATACTTCATTTCCTGTTGGAAAATTAGTGTGGTATAATTTAGGTAAAGATAATTTTCACGATAGATTTATTTACATATCAAGTCAAAAGGAAGATAAAATATTTCTGCTATCTAATAGCATAAATAATCTATTAAAACACTATAATTTTGTAATTTCTGAATTAAAAGGAATTACTAAAGAGAAAGCAATAAAATATATTAACAATATAAAAACAAATTGCAGAGAAATGAACAGAATATTCCCTGAGGTAGAAAATGTTTAGTGAAGAATTGTATATAAATGAAGCTATGACAGATATATACAAAATCGAAAGCCCCGCAAATCATAATTTTTCTGGTACTAATAAACATCCTAATATTTCAGAGAATGATTATAAGATTTTTGATAACTATTTAAAAAATAATTCTAA
>ULUY01060769.1_pt1 | contig 39733 bp, 25 predicted proteins | sample 1959031 | NCBI WGS metagenome assembly ULUY01 (sample SAMEA4835774, study PRJEB28245) | human gut metagenome | biome: gut microbiome; material: fecal sample | place: Denmark | collected 2008
AATGTTGGGGTCTTGGGTTCGAGCCCCAAGCGGATCACCAAAAGAAGGTCTTCAGAAATGAAGACCTTTTCTTTTTTGGGCTTTCAGGAATTAAGAATAACGGAGGCTCAACGTAAAAATCTGAGGGATTCGTTGATTAAGCATAAATCTTAGCCAGCCTGAACAAAAAGAAAGCCTTGTCCTTTACTCCCCTGAACTGTGAACGGAAGCTCTTTATTTTTGCATTGAAGGCTTCAGATGCAGCGTTTGTGGAACGCTTCTGAATCAACGTAAAAATGTGAGCGATTTGTTGATAAAAATCATATAGTTCAAAGTTTTTGAAGGATGACTTAAACATTTCCACTTCAGTCCATTTCCCCGATCAGCTTCATTTTGACACAATTTCATTGGCAATAACCACTAAAACCGCTATATTTGTATGACAATATAAATCTAAAAACATGAAAAGCATACCATATAACGATTATTATGAAAGCAAGTTATTATCTATCCCCTTATTCAAAGACTTACCGGTTAACTTAAAATGTGAAATCATCAGAAAATTACATTTCAAACTGTATGAGATAGACAAGGATACAATCATTATCGAACAAGGCAGCACTTGCTGCTACCTGTATATCTTGCTGGAAGGAATTCTGGAAGTGAACATCATCGATGCCAACGGAAACGAAGTACTGATAGAGCATATAGAAGCTCCACGCACTTTTGCCACTCCGCATCTGTTTCAAAGGGACAATCGTTTTCCTGCTACGTTCAAGACCCTGAACAAGTCTGTCCTGCTGACTGCTACCAAGGATTCTACCTTCGAACTGCTAAGTAAGTATCCCGAGATGCTGAAAAGTTTTTTCTGTATATCTGGAAACTGCAATGCCTGTACGACGAGCAGGCTGGATGTTCTTTCCAGAAAAACGATTCGTGAAAGAGTGCTGGTATATCTCATCAAAAAGCTGAAAAAAGATTCTTCTACCATAAAAATAACGCATACCATCACTCAGCTGGCCGAATATCTGAACGTAACCCGTCCGGCCTTATCGACGGAGTTCAACAAAATGGAAAAGGAAGGTATCATCCGCAGAAAGGGAAACAACCACATTGAGCTCAACCTGAAAATGATACGCAACCTGTATAATTATTGCCTCTTCGAATAAAAGGATGTGCCAAACCAGCATGTTGTTTTGGCACATCCTCCTCTGTAAAAAGCAAACAATATTATTTCACAAATATTTGTGGATTGATGTTGAGTGAAACCCATCCCCAGTCCTGCCAGCTGCGATGATCTCCACCTTTCACGACATCCATAGTGGAAGTGCCCAGCATGACAGAATACCCTACAGACAATGAAACATCCTTCATGATTTTCCAATCCAACTGGTAGTCGAACTCAGAACCCAGCGAACGTTTCATTCCGTCCAATTTAACGCCTGTAGCAAAATAGTGATAATTCAGTCCCATGGAAACAGCAGCGGAAGCCTTATAGCCGATCCCCACCTGCGTGTCCGAAAGCCCGGGAGCATAACCGTTTCTAAAATCGGACGCATAAAAATAATCCATTGCTCCGTAAAACTTATGATGAGTTCCGTATAAAGGATTGAAAGCCTTGTAGGTTCCGTCGGGACTTTTGCTTCCACTCAGATAATCGGTACCTGCATTGACCGACCAGGTTTTATTGATATGATATAAAGCACGTATGCTTCCCATGTAAGCAGAAACAGATCGTGCCGAAGCATTCTTGCCCGTCTGATAATAAAAGCTGCCCGAAAAATTCCACGAGCCGGGATTGAACTTGAGATGTGTTCCTACGGTCTGCATATATTGGGTATCCGATGTCCGGGTAGCAGCATCCCCGCCTTCCTGACCCAGATTCATGGCAAGAACAGAAATTCCTAGCGGAGTAGTGTCAAAATCATAGTGGTACCACAAGGTCTGCATATTTTTATACAGCTTGGTCTTGCTGCTATCGTAAAACGTACCTCCCGATACATACTCATCATTTTGATTGAAAGCAAATATTCCATGAAGCTGATGCCCGTTTTTGTGGAACACAATCTTTAACGCATCATGATAGCGCCCTGCCACATTCCAGTCCAGCCCTCCTAAAATACGTTCGTCGTCATAAACCAACGCCTGCCTTCCCAACTGAACCAGCCAGGAGTCACTCAGCTCCAGTCCAGCCCATGCCTCGTTCAAAATAAAACGCCCGTTCTTGTCGACCAGCGCATCCTGTCCCCACACTCCTACATGCTGTGCCGAAAATCGCAAGGAAAGCTTCTTACGTTCATACCCCAATGTCAGTCGGGCACGTTCATTGATGAATCCGGCCGGACTCTCTCCTTCATTCCGCGGTATCAACGCACCGTTGCGGTACTCGCCCCGGGAACGGAGTTGCGCTGAGATAAAAAAACGATCCTGATCGCCGGTATTCTCCTGAGCACTCGACATAGCAATATTTCCCAACAACAAAAATACGGCCAAAGCCAGTGAATCTTTCTTTTTCATAGCAGTGAGATTTTATCAGTTTATATTATAAGTATGTATACTGCTTCCCTGTGCAGCAGGCAGGTAATTGATTCCCCACCAGCACATTTGCAGAAATACAAACGACACTAACAGCATATACAAGGCCATCCGCTGCCTGTGGCGGAAGCCTATCCGCATGTGAATGTAAGCAAGATAAGAAAACCAGGTAACCGCCGCCCAGGTTTCCTTCGGGTCCCACGACCAGTAATGTCCCCATGCCTCTTTAGCCCATAAAGCTCCGGTAAGCATTCCCAGCGTCATGAATGCCAGTCCTACATAAACCAGATTGTCGCACATCGCCATTTCCTTTTTCCCAGTCTGTTTCTTCTTTACCCATAAAAGATACACTCCCATGATAGCAGCAGCTCCCAGCATGGCATAAGCAAACATATAAATAATCACATGAGGGGCAAACCAAGGACTCTGCAAGGCAGGCATAAGCGCCTTATTGTGAATTTCCGGCTTCAGGATGTTGACACAAATAAATACGACAGACAAGATGGAGCTAAAGCCCAATATCCATTTGTATCTCCACCGGACATAGGTAATCAACCCGGCCAGTGGCAAGAAGAAAGAATACCACAAACGAGTTTCTCCCATGGTTCTGAGCGGAGGACGTTCCAGCGAAAGCCACAGCAGCCCGATGAAGGTTCCAAACACCACCAGCCCGGCTGTCGTCAATGCACAAGCCTGCACATGCTTTCCCTTGAAGGCTCTCCACGAGCCGATTATCCAGAACAAGACAGATACGATTGCAAAATAGATAAAATAGTCCCAGCTTATCATAACTCCTCCTTTTTCGTTTTTTGAGCCATTACAAACATACATACGGCTCCCACCATCATCAGTATGATACCGGCGTACACTACAGGAAGCCACGGGTCGGAAACCAGTTCGAAAACAGAAACATCGCTCCAGCGTCCTTTCCCTTCGTCATAGCTCAACTGATACACATCCCAGCCTTCAATCGTAGCTGGTTTGTTGACCTCTATGGTTTTCTCGACGATCTTTCCGCTCTTGGTATAGAACACCACATCCGAGAAGAATCGCTGCGGCTCTCTATCGGGCATCACCAGACTGCAAGCACTATCCAAGCGCAAAGCCTGATACGGGAACAGGAAGCTTCCACAGCTTACCCACCCACCGACCGTCCACTTTCCATCAGGAGAAAAAGCCCTGACTTTTACGGCACTGGTAGCACCGGTAGTGGCCCATTCAACATATCTTACGCTGTCCTTTCCAGGAACAGATGCAGCCATATCTATTTTATCCAGTACCTCGATACGCCAGCCCGACAAGCTGCCCGCCAGCACACCTTCCTCCAGCATCAAATGTTCCGGAGCCCTTTCCGGCAAAGCCTTCCCCGTTGCATTGTCTATCAACATCAGCTTCGGAGGATATTCGTCGATACTGAAATTCTTAAGTTCAATCGCCAAAGGCAGTTCATGCAGATTTCCGTCGGCATCGAGCGCACGCCACTCCACCTGCCCCACCCGTGTATTCATGGTGAGGCGCTGCATGTCTGCACTTCCCAGCGTTCCGGCCACCAACGCTACAAACAGTCCCAGGTGATTGCACAAAAAAGGAATCTTGCTCAGCTTGAACGAAAACAAATACCGCACAGACACCAGTCCCACAATCGTAGTCATCCAGAAATACACCAGGACAAACGGCCAGAACGAAAGCATCCGGCCAAACAAAGGGACATCTTCACGAGGGACAGAGGCAGGAACCTGCTTGGTAATTCCCATAATGAACGTAAGAAATACCACAAAAATCAAAGACGGAATAGCAGCCTGATAAGACATAGCCCAGCGAACAAAATAAACCTTACGCCGGACAAGGTACAAAATGACCAAAACCGCTACATATACAATTGCCAGATACACATTCAGCGGCCACGCAAAACTGCCCCAGTCCAGTCCGCCCGTACAAAGATGAAGGATCAGACCGATGAAGACCAGTCCTCCACAGATCATGATACCTTCACTTATTCCCCACGTTCTTTTCCACATACAACTTAAATAATACGTCCGTTCGATTTAGCCTGTTTCAACCATTCGGGTACAGTTTTCTCCAGAAAGTGTTTTTTCGCCGCCTTTTCAGCCGGAATATCCAGTCCTATATACTTTTGCGCTTTTTCTTTGGTCGTAATATCCGGCATCGGCACATCATCAGTATATCCATGCTTTGCCAGCACCTTAGAGATAGAAAGTCGTGCCTGTAAAGCACGATCCAGTCCATGCGACAAAATCCGCTGTATTTCCTGAGGCGCATGGAAGGATGCTCCATGAGAAGCCACGGCAAAGTCCCAGCGCCACTGTGCCTGACGCAGCAATTGCAGAGCCGTCTTCATTTCGCCGTCCGTTGCTCCCTTATCCCATGCAAACTTAGCCTCAATGTGTGCCGCAGCCAGTTCTTTTTCCAGACGATTGCGTATCTCGTTGGCCTTACGCTGGCGTTCGTATACATTGTTCCGCAGGGTCTCTTCACTTTCACGATGACACACCTGACAGGTACGATCGATCATAGCCAGAGGGCTCTGAACATGATGATCGCTGAATTTTACGCCTCCCTCACTCTTATAAGGCATATGACAATCGGCACACGATACTCCACGCTGTCCGTGAATGCCCATCTGAGAAATCTCATAGTCGGGATGCTGCGCCTTGATGATTGGCGCACGGCTCAACGCATGGGTATAATCAGAAAAATTCGCTTCATCATAATACTGTTCGATGTTTTCTACGGTCATGCCTTTATCCCAGGGGAAAGTAAGGTATTTTCCATCGCCCTTAAAATAATATTCTACATGACACTGTGCGCAGACCAGCGAACGCATTTCTTGAGGAGTAGCCTTGGCAATATCCTTTCCCTGACGGGCAAACGCCTCGATAAGTGCCGGACGACTGATATGAAGATCCATCGTTTCCGAGTCGTGGCAGTCTGAACATCCGATTGGATTGACAATCTCACTTCCAAATGCAGCCCATTTATTGTTATAGAATGAATCTACCCCTATTTCCTGCATCATGCGAGGTACATCCGGACTTTTACACGTCCAGCAAGTAGACGGCTGCGGACCGTCCTGACTACCTTCGGGAGCTCCTGTCCGGAGGGTCGCCCGGATATCTTCAATGGCATGCATATGACCGCGAGGGGTAGCATAATCTTTCGAAAAAGCATAACCGGCCCACAAAATGACCATTTCCGGACGCTGCTCGAGCACATCTACCTGAACATTGCCATTAAACTCACTCTGGAAGTCTGTACGTGCCGTTTCGGTCCACGTCTGATATTCCCGTGGAAAATCACCCTGAAACTTTTCATTCTGAGCAACAATACCTTTCATCGGATTCTTTCTGTTATTGAAGATGCTCACAACCTCTGCCCTACGTTCCGACAAAGCAGATACGGCAAGTCCCAAACAAAATACAACGACCATTGATATTCCAAACAACAGCCATCCATGCCAAGATTTAAAACGATTGTTCATATATTTCAGTTTTTGATTGTTTTACTTTTTCATTTTTCTCAACCATTCCGGTAAAGGAGAATCCGGATAGGGAGTGATGGCTCCCGGAGTAGACGAAAGGCTGTTCTTGCCTCCATGCGGAACATCTCGGTGACAATCCCAGCAGGCCTTGCCTTTTCCTACTTCCGACATCATGTAATCAATGCGTCCGGTCTTTACAAACTCTGTATTCAGCTGCTGGTGGCAGCGGATACAATTATTCATAATCACCTGCGAACTTGCCGGATGCGCCTGAATCACTTGCGGCTCCGAGCTTGTAAGAAAAGCTGCCACGTGTTTCATTCCATCCATTCCCTTAAAAGTCCACTTTCTGACAAAATTCTCGTGTGGCACATGACAATCATTACACGTTGCATCCCGCCCGTGCGAGCTATGCATCCAAGTAGCATAATAAGGTGACATGATGTGGCAGTTCACACAAGCCGAAGGTTCGTCCGTCAGATAGGTATGTGCTCTCAACAGATAGAGGAAATACAATCCTCCACCTACCATGAAGCCAGCTACAAGCGCCGTTATAATTTTCTGTCGTTTGGATAACACCATAATGATATATTTTTTGCAAAAAAAACATTTTATTACAAAACTTCGTGTAATAAATATGACACTGGAGGCATTATTACTTGCTCTCAGGATGCTTTTACATGGCTTCAGTTTTACGCCAAAAGTTGAACGAATTGATATTTTTCCAATTCATTCAACCACTTTCCGGCATAAAGCCATAACTTTGCCCGTACTTTAAGAGATTCGACCGATTATGTGGAAGTATTATGCACTGCTGTCGGCGTTTTTTGCCGCACTGACAGCTATCTTTGCCAAGATAGGCGTAAAAGACATCAATTCAGACCTTGCTACAGCTATCCGCACCACGATTATCTTGTGTATTACGTGGGGAATCGTTTTCTGCAGCCGGGAAACCGCAGGCATCAGACAAGTGAGTGAACATACGTGGATATTCCTCATCCTCTCAGGAATAGCAACGGGACTGTCGTGGCTGTTTTATTTCAAAGCATTGCAAACCGGAGATGTGTCGCGTGTGGCTCCGATAGATAAGCTCAGCGTGGTCATGACCATCTGCCTGTCGTTCTTGTTTCTGCGCGAACCGGTCAGCCTGCGAGTAATAATAGGGGCTCTCCTGATTACCTGCGGAAGCATTGTAATGCTTATCAAATAATCCATAACAATCCCGTAAAACAGCTTTTTAATGACCAGACTGCCCAGACATAGAGTTTCCGACATTTCTGAAACAGGAATACGCCTGCGGCTATTCTCTCCGGACAACATACGAGAAACACCGGTCAACTATGTACATCAAGACGATTATTATATATTCGGATTTATTGAATCGGGGACTTGCAATATTCGCATCGACTTCAAGGACTATGAACTGGCGGTGAACAAAACGGCTCTGGTCTTGCCCGGACAAGTACACTGTTTTACACACTCTGACCAGCTGTCGGCGTACCTGCTCATGATAGACAGCGCTTTTGTGGAAGAAACCTCTCAAAGGGCTTTCGAACAATATACCCTGACATCGCAACTCATCTGCTTATCTCCCCAACAACAGACAAAGCTGAAATCATTGTTTGCCATCCTGTCCGACAACCAGTCGCTCCCCGGTAACCGCTCTCAGGCATTGAATCTGCATGTATCTCTTGCCATTATCGACATATCACAATGGGACTATCGGTGGCCTGCCTACTTGCTGACAATCGTCACTGCCATTATTCTCATATTGCAAAAAGGTCCCGCAGATATACATTGGGGCCTATTACACTATCAGGTAGGTATTTTATTCAGCATTTTGGGATTATGTCACCTGATCAGTCGCCTGAAGTTTCTACTGAATCACTTTTGCCTCGGAAAGTGAAAGCCCTACCACCTCCTTTGGAAGTGGATATTCCGGCTTCCTCGAGGGACATTCTGTTCCTAAAGCTTTAATTCCTAAAGCACTAAATTTAGTGTTAATTCACAAAGCTATGACATCACAATCAAAAAAAGGCCATTATTATTTACAGCACTTTTTCGTTTTCTCCACACACAACCCGAAAAACTCCTGAAAAAGCCCGCTGGCCAGTTTCCAGTTTTCACGGTTTATACAGTACTTCACCTTCGGAGTTTCCACCTCACCTTGTATAAGTCCCGCATCCTTCAGCTCCTTTAAATGTTGAGATACGGTAGCCTTGGCAATAGGCAATTCCTCATGAATATCACCAAAATAGCATGTTTCCTGCCGGGCAAGAAAATGCAGGATAGCAATCCGTGCCGGATGTCCCAAAGCTTTGGCAAATCTTGCCAACTGCTCTTGTGTGGCTGTATAATCCTTTTTCTCTTCCATCGTTTCTTATCGTTCGCAAAATCACGAATAATCTTTTAAATTGCAATAAAAAAATTCCTTTATGCTGAACAGAACGGTAAAATCCATCCTTCAGCACAAAGGAATTTTTCACTTATCAGAACAACTTGCTCGGATATTCTCCAGAGTCGGCAAGTGCTTTCAGCTTATCTACAACTCCCTGACGGTCGGCAGCATAAGTCACACCGAACCAACGAGAAGTCGTATCAAGTACTTCTACTGTGGCAGTACCTTCGTTGATCAACTTGTTCACCATGAGCGGAATATAATATTCAGCTTTCGGCTTATCAATATTCTCTTTCAGGAAGTCTACGAAATAATCTTCAGAATACTTGAAATAGTCGGGAGTAAAGCCCCACATATTCATAGAAACCGGTGTATTATCTTCGATGCCTACCCATTCACCGTTCTCGTCCTTGTAAGAAACAACGCCGTTGATACGCATGATTTCAGTACGTTCAACTACCGTAGTCAGGTGTCTGTGTTCATCGGTAGAGCAGATACCGCGAGCTACTGTACCACTATCGCTCAACGTATTACCTACACGGAATCCTACCATGCAGTATGTATTCTTGGCTCCTTCGGGCAGTTCAGACAGATATTTGCCGATAACGGCGAAACTGTCGCGTCCGTAGAAGTCGTCGGCATTGATAACAGCAAAAGGTTCACGAATCACATCTTTACCCATCAGCACAGCATGATTGGTACCCCATGGCTTTGTACGCTCTGCCGGGCAAGTGAATCCTTCGGGCAACTTGTCTATGCTCTGGAAAACTACTTCCACCGGAATATGATTTTCGTACTTGCTGATGATTTTCTTACGGAAATCCTCTTCAAAATCCTTTCTGATTACAAATACGATTTTTCCAAATCCGCCACGGATAGCGTCGAAAATAGAATAATCCATGATTGTTTCACCGTTAGGTCCCACGCCGTCAAGCTGCTTCAAACCTCCGTAACGGCTTCCCATTCCTGCTGCCAGGACAAATAAAGTTGGTTTCATAATATGTCTTTAAATTAAGTTATACCGCAAAGGTAAAGAATTTATATAAATGGCGCTAAATTGTTATAGAACAAAATGAATGTTGTTTCGGTTATTTTATATAAATTCGCAATAAACTATACGCTTTATTTAGCCTATGAAAAAGTATTTACGATGGACTGGGATTGCCGTTGCATCACCGTTCATACTATTTATACTACTATGCATTTTGATATACATTCCTCCTATCCAGAACTTTCTGGTGAATACGGCTACCCGTTATGCTTCCGAGGCCACAGGAATGCAAATTTCCATCGGACGGATTTCGCTCTCCTTCCCCTTAGACCTGGTAGTCAACCATACGGTTGTAGTCGACAAGCAGGACACAATTCTGAATGCCGAACGGCTGACTGCCAAGGTACAGCTCATGCCGCTCCTACGGAAGAAAGTAGAGCTGGACGGACTGCAACTTACCAAGGCTTCGGTCAATACAGCAAACCTGATTGAGGGTCTCACCCTGAAAGGAAATCTGGGAGAACTCTTCGTTTCCTCTCACGGAGTAGACCTCGACCCGGAAACTGCCATTGTCAATACACTGTCGCTGAAAGATACACACCTATCGGTATGCATGGCAGATACGACTGCTGCCGACACGACCAGCTCGGCACCGCTGTACTGGAAAATACAGCTGAAAAATGTCGATTTGGAAAATGTATCGTTTGCCATGCAGATGCCTTTAGACTCCCTCGACATGTCAGCGTCCATCGGAAAGCTGTCACTGCGCAACGGACTGGTAGACTTGCATAAATCGGCATACTCTGCCCAGACACTCAATCTGAACAAAGGTACGGCTTCCATCAATACTAATACGCTTGCTCCCGCACAGGGACTGGACGTAGCACATATCGCCATCACCGACATTAACCTACGTCTAGACTCGGTATATTATGCCGGGGAGGATATCTATGCCAATATCAAAGACTTCAACCTGAAGGAACGTTCCGGACTGGAAATAACCTCAACGCAAGGTAAACTAATCTCCGACGCGAAAACCCTCAAGGTACCCTCGCTCCAGATAAAGACTCCCGACTCGTTCATCGAGTTTAACGCCTCTATGGACTGGGATGCTACGCATGCCGATAAGGACGGACAAATCAACGCCCGCCTCATGGCAGACATCGGCAAGAACGACTTGCTGAAGGTAGTTACCGGCATGCCTGAAGCGTTCATCCAGAAATATCCGGCTGCTCCCCTACAAATACGGGCAGGAGTAGACGGCAACCTGAAAGAGATACGCCTCACCACACTCTCGGCAAACATTCAGGGAGCACTCAAGGCACAGGCGTCGGGAAAAATTTCTCTTCCACTGGACAGCATACGCCGGAACGGTTCGGTCAACCTGGAGGTAGAAACGGGCAATCTGGCTTTCGTTGAAACCATGATGGAAGGTATCGTGCTGCCTCACGGCATGAAGTTGAACGGGGAAGCGCGAATCAACGGAAGCAGACTGGGAGCCGACTTACAATTCCTGCCAGGCAGGAAGGCTAACGTATCTGTCAAAGCAGACTACGACATGCAAAAGGAAGCCTATCTGTTCGACCTGAACGTAGACAGCCTCAACCTGCACCGTTTCATGCCTCATGACTCCATCTTCGGACTTTCGGCTACCATTCATGCTGAAGGCGAAGGCATGGACTTTTTCTCTCCGCGTACAAGAGCAATGCTAAAAACCAAAGTTTCTCACTTCCGATACGGGTCACTCGTATTCTCGGGAGTGACACTGACGGCAGGACTGCAACGCTCTCAAGCTTCGGCACTGCTGAACATCAACAACCGTGCGCTCGACGTATCGGCGGAATTGCAGGCATTGTTGCATCCCAATCTGGTAAAAGCCGATCTCAATACTAGCATCCGGTTGCTGGACTGGCAGGAACTGGCACTGATGAATACGCCGTTCCGCTCGTCCATGAACATTGAAGTTCATGCACAGACCGACATGAAACAGCGGCACAGTGCACGGACAACCATCAGCGGAATCCAACTGGCCACAGCGGAACGGACATTCAAGACCAAGGACCTGCATGCGGGATTCAACATGGCGCCCGACTCGGTACGAGGATATGTGAATGCCGGTGACCTGACTTTCCTGTTCCGAACAGCGAACAGTCTTGAAAAATTCATGAACAAGACCGACCGCATAGCACAAGAATTCAGTGCTCAGTGGAAAAAGAAACATATCAACCAGCAACTGCTCAAGGAGATAATGCCGACAGCCCAGCTGAAGATATTCTCCGGTTCCGACAATCCGGTTGCCAATTTTCTGGCAGCACAGCACATCAGTTATAACCGCCTGAGAGCAAACTTCAGCATGTCACCCGAAAAAGGACTGGACGGTTCTATCGACTTGTTTGGCCTGCATACTGACAGTCTGCAACTGGACACTATTTACTTCAGAGCCTCACAGGATTCTGCTCGCCTACAGTTCAACAGCGGTGTAAAGGCACTTGCCAGCAAGCGTCAGGAAGCATTCAATATCTCTCTGAACGGTTACATAGGCTCTACCGACGCACAGATGCTAATCGGTTATCTGAACGGGAAAGGAGAAACAGGCGTAGACCTCGGTCTGCAAGCCCAGCTACGTCCCAACGGAATCAGCATGCACATTACTCCCGACAACCCCACACTGGTATACCGGCCGTTCAAGGTAAATCCCGACAATTACATTTACCTGAGCGACCAGGGACGCATCCATGCCGACGTAAAGATATACGACGAGAACCATTCGGGACTGTCGTTGTACTCTACCCCCGATTCTCTCGCTCAACAAGATATTACGTTAGGACTCAACCAGATAAACATAGCTGAATTCCGGCGCATTATCCCTTACATGCCCGACATAGCCGGGTTCATCAATGCAGAAGCCCATTATATACAGACCGAAGCCAGTACGCAAGTGGCTACCGATATAAGTATCAACAATCTGGCCTACAACAAGCAGCCATTGGGCAACTGGGAAATGAGTGCCGTCTATCTCCCTAAGGAAACGGGAGAGCACAGCATCGACGGTTTTGTCATGCTGAACGGAGAAGAAATCATGAGCATGAACGGAAGTTATCTGTCGGCTTCGGACAAAAACGACAAAGACCATATCACTGCCGACGTGAACCTGCATCACCTGCCGCTGAAGATAGCCAATGCATTTATCCCCGACAATATGGCAAAGCTGCAAGGCGACCTCGACGGAGCCATTTCCGTAGAAGGCTCTACGTCGCAGCCCGTATTAAACGGACAATTGGGAATGGATAGCGTCATCGTAAACATACCGCAGGCTTCGCTGAACCTTCGTTTCGATGACCGCCCGCTGAAGATAGAAAACAGCCGGTTGATATTCGAACGCTTCAATATCTTCACCAAGGGGAAAACGCCGTTCAGCATCGACGGATATGTCGATATGACCGACATGGCTGCCATGGATATCAACCTGAAGATGCAGGCACATAATTTCGAACTGATCAATGCCAAGCGCACCAAGGAATCGCTGGTTCACGGCAAACTGTATGTCGATGTCAACGCCATGCTGAAAGGAAGACCAGATGCCCTGACCATGCGCGGAAACATGAACATACTAGGCAACAGTGATTTCACCTATGTGCTGAAAGATTCACCGCTCACCGTGGAAGACCGCCTGAACGAAACCGTAACGTTTGTCGACTTCAGCGATACCACCCATATAGAGAAGCCCAACATGCCGGTTATGTCGCTGGGAGGAATGGATATCTTGATGACACTCCACATTGATGAAGCCGTACAGGCACGTGTCGACCTGAACGACAACGGCAGCAACTACATGCTGCTGGAAGGTGGAGGCGACCTCTCGTTCCAGTACCAACCCGACGGCAACATGCTGCTGAACGGACGATACTCGCTGATGAGCGGAGAAATGAAATACGAAATGCCTATTATCCCGCTGAAAACCTTCTACATACAAGACGGAAGCTACATAGAATGGACCGGTAACTTGATGAATCCTAATCTGAACATCAAAGCCTCCGAGCGTGTACGCGCCTCGGTTTCATCCGACGGGGGAGAAAGTTCACGCATGGTCAACTTCAATGTGGGTGTTAATCTGACTAACCGCTTGGAGAATCTAGGATTCACCTTTACTCTCGAGGCCCCCGACGACGGAACCATGCAGAATGAACTGGCATCAAAGTCGGCCGAAGAAAAGAATAAGCTGGCAGTCACCATGCTGGTTACCGGCGTATACATGGGCGACAGCAGTGCCGGAACGAAAGGATTCGATACCAACAGTATGCTGAACTCTTTCCTGCAAAGCGAAATCAACAAAGTGGCGGGAAGCGCACTGAAAAGTATCGATATCAATTTCGGTATGGAAACCACGGACGAAAGCGGTACCGGAAATACCCGCACCGACTACAACTTCCAGTTTGCCAAACGTTTCTGGAACAACCGCTTCCAGGTAATTATCGGCGGAAAGATTTCGACCGGAAACGACGTACAGCAGCAAGATGAATCATTTATCGATAATATATCACTAGAATACCGCCTCGACAACAGTGGAACACGCTACATCAAGATTTTCCACGACAAGAATTACGAAAGCATTCTCGACGGCGAAGTGATAGAAACCGGTGCCGGTATTGTACTGAGAAAGAAAGTAAGCAAACTGGGTGAGCTTTTCATTTTCCGCTCGCGAAAGAAGAAGCAGCCGGAACAAGAAACAGCCAACTGATTTTTTAGACACATAAAAACAGATTCATGAAAAGACAGAACATATATTATATAGCCATTCTGCTGGTAACGTTACTCTCAGCGTCATGCTCTACTACCAAGCATTTGCCTGAAGGGGAAACATTGTATTTAGGATTGAAAAAGGTAACCATCAACAACGAAGACAAAAGCAAGGCAGGACAAAACGCGCTGGCAGAAGTGGAAGGTGCAATCAGCATCGCCCCCAACTATGCCATTACAATCAATCCCAACATACGCTTTCCGATCCCCTTCGGACTATGGATATACAACCGCTTCGAGCGATATGAAAAAGGATTTGGCCATTGGGTATTCAAAAAACTGGCCTCCGATCCCGTATACGTTTCTACCGTCAATCCTGAAACTCGTATCAAGGTAGCAACCAACCTGCTGCACGACTACGGTTATTTTGACGGCAAGGTAACCTACCGTGTAGACAGCACGCGCAATCCCCGTGCCGTAAAACTGAGCTACGATATCGACATGGGTAAGCCCTACTATATCGATACTCTCATCTACGAAGGCTTCCGGCCACGTACCGACAGTCTGATCCGCGCCCACTTCGATGAACGTCTGGTACGCAGCGGCGACAACTTCGACGTGACCGTGCTGAATCAGGAGCGCCAACGCCTGATAGACCTGCTGCGAGACAACGGATATTACTATGCCCGAAACGAATTCCTGACGTTTCTGGCCGACACCATCATGCGCAAAGGCTACGTCAGTATGAAGATTGTACCACGACAGAGCATACCCGAAGAAGCACTCCGCACCTATTACATCGGACACACCTCGGTGTATCTTACCGGCTACAACGGCGAACAGCCCACCGATTCGCTGAAACGACGCAACTTTACGGTTTATTATTCCGGCAAGAAACCCGGCATCCGGTACGGCGTACTCCGCAAACGTTTTCTATACCGCAAAGGAGAAGTCTATTCACAAACCCGGCAGAACTATACGCAAGAAGCACTGGCACGACTGGACGTATTCAAGTTCAGTGACTTTCAATACACTCCCCGTAGCGGAGCCGAAAAAGATACCCTCGACATACGGGTAAATGCCATGTTCGACCTGCCCTACAATAGTGAACTGGAACTGAACGTCACGACCAAAAGTACCAAACAGACCGGACCGGGAGCCATTTTCAATCTCTCGCGCAAGAACTTCCGCGGCATGGGAGCCTCGCTTAACCTCGAGCTAAAGGGTTCGTATGAATGGCAAACGAGTTCTACCGTAGACGGCGACAAGTCGGTCATGAACTCCTATGAACTGGGAGCAGCATTGTCGCTGGAGTTTCCCCGCCTCGTACTGCCGTGGGTACGTAACCGTATCGACCCTTTCCGCTTCCCTTCGCAAACCAACTTTAAGATTTATGCCGAACAAGTGAATCGTGCCCGTTACTTCAAGATGCTTTCCTTCGGCGGAAGCGTAGCGTACAGCTTCCAGCCCTCACGCAGCATGAAGCACACTGTCACGCCGCTTCATCTGGCATTCAACCACCTGCAACACCGCACGGCAGCCTTCGACTCCATAGCAGAAGCCAACCCGATGCTGTTCCACAGTCTGGACGACCAGTTCATCCCATCGGTGACCTATACCTTTACCTACGACAACTCCTGGCAGCAGCGCCGGATGCGCCTGTGGTGGGAAAACTCCTTTACCTCGGCAGGAAACGTCACCTCCCTTATTTATGCAGCCTTCGGACGAAGCCTAAAAGAAAAAGATAAGAAATTTTTAGGAACTCCTTTTGCACAGTTTATGAAAATCTCAAGCGAAATACGTCCGTTGTATTACATCAGCGACAAGCAGCAGATAGCCGGCCGTCTGATGGCAGGAGTTATCTGGTCGTACGGAAACAAGACCATCGCTCCCTACAGCGAACAGTTCTACGTAGGAGGTGCCAACAGTATCCGTGCCTTTACGGTACGTTCCATCGGTCCGGGCCGCTTTCATCCGGCAGAAAGTTCCACCTATTCGTACGTCGACGAAACAGGTGACATTAAGCTGGAAGCCAATCTGGAGTACCGTTTCCGTATCCTATCGAGCTTGTTCGGCGGCAACCTGAACGGAGCCGTCTTTCTGGATGCCGGCAACGTATGGCTGATGCGCAAGGATGAAGCCCGTCCGGATGCCGAATTCAGCTTCAACAAATTCTTTGATAGCATTGCACTAGGCACCGGTTTGGGCATCCGCTACGACCTGTCATTCCTCGTGCTCCGCCTCGACTGGGGAATCGCCCTTCACGTACCTTACGAAACGGGTATCTCCAAGTATTACAACATTCCCCGGTTCAAAGACGGCATGGGTATTCATTTTGCTATCGGATATCCATTCTAAGAACCGAGCCACCTACACATAAAAAATGTACCCACCTTGCAAGCAAGTACGGGTACATTCTCTTTTTATGAAAAAAGTTGAAAAGAAATAATCAATTGAAAATAATGGAATTCATAATCTGCCACTCGTGACGAGCATCGAGCACGAGCACTCCGGCCGTACTCAAGTCAATAGGCTCATCCTCACCATAGTTCTGCGACTGATTTTTCTCTCCCATCGTATACAAGCGGTTACGCACAATACTGAAACACGTTTCCGTATCAATATTATCGAGCTCGGTAATCACGGTACGTCCGTTCTCTCCGTCGGGCAGCGACACTAGCGTACGGTTCTCACCAGCCGTTTCGTAATTACGTAAAATGACATCCCAGTACTTTATCACTTTTCCGTCTGCATCGAGCATCTGCATCTGGAAAGTAGGCACCCCTGCATCCACATCTTTCTGCGTCATAACTACCGATATCCAGAAACTGTCGCCGAACACCGTACCCCTCGGCAGCGAAATCGTGCCCTTAGGATAAGCCTCCTCGTCGGTCTGCCAGTTCGTATCAGCACTGTCCAGATAACCGTCGCCATTCATATCCAGCGGCAGCAGCCCGTTCTTCGTATTTCCCGGGAACCACTTGCACAGATCAATCTCGTACACAGAAAACGCATTATTTACAGCCGATCCAGCCAAAGCACAATCATAGTCCGTACGCGGATTCATACCATTTATCACATTATCCTTATGAAAATCGAAAGCATCGTCCACACTTCTGAATCCTCCGAAAATAACAGTCTGATTACGCTTGGTAGCAACCAGCCGAAGCTTCGCCACCGTACTGCCATTTACCTGCACCGGCACACGGGTAAAATAGCCAAACGTACCCGCTACCTGCCGGCGAGCCACCATCAGACCGTGCTGTGCTTCCGCCTCATCACTCAGTTTGGAAAGAATTACGCCATTTTCCACCCAGAAAATTTCCGCCCCGGCAAACACCTCTTCGGCATATCCATCATCGGGTACGGTAGCCACCTCTGTATGGTTAAAAGAATCGCCTACCTCCACACCCTTGAACGGTTCATAGCCTCCATACGTACCGCTTTGGTAACCTATCACATAAGCCATGTAAGTCTTGCCTTCCTCCAGACACTCATCGCCGGTAAGCGTAATCGTGGTATAGCGTCCCATTCCATCTTCCGTACTCCAGGGGATGCTCGCCTTGTTGTCCGGATTGCTCCAATTGTCAATCGTCTTTTTATACACCACCTTTGCCGGACTCTGATACTCCACAATCAGTATACTGAGCTTGTCGAACGTCTGCGTAGGCGTAACACTCGAGATAGGACGGCGTGACGCCACAGCAGCCGGATTCACTCCCTCTCCACCTTCAAAAAGCTCGCCCACACTTTCTACCGCAACCGAAAACGTCTGCTGCTGAGGCTTTCCACTCTGCCCCTCTGTATCGAACGACGAAGAATCACTGCAGGCAGAAAGAAGCATCAGGGCTATGCCTGCCAAATATGTCAATCTATATAACTTCATAAATAAATCATCCAGTTAAGTAACTTCATACCTTTATAGCAACCTACCTAATGCAGTGCCAATTGTCATTCTAACACGCTTGAACAGTCAATAGGTTGTGACCGAGTTCCCAGACAATAAAAATGATTCGCCTCAATCGGAAAAAGATACTTGCCGAGGTTGTCGATAATACCGGTACCTATATCAGTTTCTTCTCCGAACTCAAGTCCGTCACTATTTTGCCAAGGCTTCATCAGACGTACCTTTTTGCTGGTACCCACAATACCGGTAATGGAAGTAGTCACAAACTCTGCTACAAGCGTATAGTCGTACCGCTCCCTGTCTGGGATATTCACGGGAAGCATAAATGCCGTCATGGAACATTGATAAGCCGAAGAAGAAGAGCCTATCCTTGTATTTCCATTTTCATCCACTATATCCTTTTCCGTAAAAACTTTATCCATCAGTACCCTGCCCTCTTCGTTAAAAGAATCACCTCCATAAGGACTGGTGATGTAATCTGCAATCACCTTATTATGCTCGTTAACCGCCGCAGGGACAGGAAGGATGTTTACCTTTGTGTTCTGCGAATTGTAAAGCAATATCCTGACACGTTCAACCTCCCTCGGAATATTAGTCAAACACACCTGCAGACCTGCGACCCTACGCCATAAATCAATCCTCTCAATATTCTTGTCACTCTCCGACTGTGGTATGAAATCTACGAAACCGGTAAAAAATTCCGAATGTGCCATATCAGTCGGGGTTTTATCCTTTTGAAGCATAATCGGAGCAGTCAGTTTACTACCAATCTCAATAGACTTAGGCAAGCCATAAGTTTCTATCGAGTTCATCCCGTCATAGCCTGGCATATTATCTTGCTCTGTCGCTCCATCTACACCTACCGCTACAAGCCGATATATTTTTCCGACCGTAAATGTATAAGCAAATGTATACTGCATTTCTGCCGTTTCAGTCGGGATATCAGTTCCAAAGTGCTCTTTCCATCCCACATTAAAGCGGGCTTTGCATTCACCATCGTTCCGTTCTTCGTTCATTTCGTAGATATAGAGGTATACATCCGTAACGTGCTGAACGCCAGAAATATTATTCCCATAATCGCCATCATAAACCGGCAAGGAAGTCCGGGTCTGCAAGTCACTTTGAGCCGCAATGGTAACCGTTACTCCCTCAACAGTCTGTACCGGTTCATTCTCCTTGCTGCATGAAGCTCCCAACAGGAGGAAGCCACACACAGTCAGGGCACAAAATACAGCATGTATGAATTGTTTCATTTTCATAACCCACTTTCCTTTCATTCTTTTACGAGATAGAAACGTCCGCTGTTCGTCTTCATTACACCCGCATTAACTGTAAGCGGATTTCCCTCCAACCGATAGCGATTTCCGGTCTGCTTGTCCACCAGCGTCCATCCCTTCCAGTTGCTGCCATAATTCAGGGTGAATTTTGTCTGTTGCGAACCGTCCTTTACCATGAATCCTAAATCCACACGAGCAGCATTCTTTATCTTCTGGATATCGAGCGCACGCTTGCCGGCTACGGTATACACCTTTACCTTCGGCATAAAATGCTCGTCAATCAATGAAATGACATCCTCCTTCGCATTGTAAGCATCCGATGCCCCAGCACTACGAAGCAGCGAGCAAGAACTTACAGAGTTCCCCGATACAGCCGAGATCTTCATTTCACCTGCAGCCGGTGCAAAAGCACTGCGGGAACTTCTGGTTGCGGTACTTGCAGAAGGCTGTACGAACATATCCGAAGTATAAGTTACATTAAGCTGATTCAAAGTCGTATTAGTGGACACTACATAAAAAGCCTGCAATGGTGCAATAGTACAAATACCGTCTTTCGAATCGCGAGAAACTGTAATCAAATCTCCCTCTTCCGACAAAACACTTATAGCACTCACGGAACCACTATTCTGCTGTAAGAATTTCTGAATATCCAGATAGCTCATAAACGGATTTCCTGCCACAAAATAGGTAGCTTCAGCTCCCTGTTTATCCCCCTGTTTATCATTCCGCAATTCAAAAGTAAATGAATCACTCACTTTTCCCGGATCAAAACTCTCCTTCTCATAAGTAAATCTTCCATTCTTATCTCTTGCTCCGTTCTGCAATTCTTCTTTTTTAACCCATCCTCCGGAAAGTGTATAATAATTATATATAGTATAATCTTTCGGGAAACGAAGACGATAAGAAGTCCCATCTCCTTCACTACCAACCATCAGCATGATACCCTGCGCCTGTTCGTACGGCTGAGCCACCGCATTAAACGTACGGCTCCAGTCGGCAGTGGCCGCTATTGTAATTGTACTATTCGGATCATCTTCTCCCGAAGTGGCAGTAGTAACGGCACGGCTGTACATCTGTTGGCGCACCAGTGGATTATGGCGTACTTCTGGATAAGTTTTGTTATTCAGCGGAGTAAAGTATGCCGGCATTTCAGACGAGACAAACATATCGCCTGTAACCATACCTTGAAGCGGAATGGAAATCATACGAGGTGTAGCATCTGCCATTTCCATCTCCACATATGCACAGCTATACTCCAGGTATTGTGTATTGAGTACGGCTGCTCCCGGTTCGAAATGGATATTATTACAATAATTACCATTATAAAAATCCTTTACACTACTCCACGGTTTCAACACCGGATAACTTGTGGCTCCTGTAGGAATCACCACATTGGTACATCCCCAAGGAGAACCGTCTGTCCAGTTGCTCCAGTTGTTCCAGTCGGTATCTGTCGGATATCTCTTCCAGGTAGTCTTCCGCGGATGTACCTGAGCACGCAGCCCGTTGTAAGTAGACAATCCCGAAATAGAATAATCGCCTACCGGCAATGACAATTCAAAGAAATAGCCCTTATCATCCTGATGCTGCAATTCAGCCTCCTGTTCTATCTTCTGCCCGTTGCCGTTATATGGATAGCAGGTAAATGTAATCGGCTTTTTTAATAGCTCTGGCTTAGCATCGACAGAGATACGTACTTTGCCCAAATCGTTTGTTTCATCCACACAAACATGTTCGGTTATCCCCTTGTATGTAATACCGTCGGTTCCTCCCTGGTCTGCCGGTTCTTCCGCACAGTCGGGAATACCATTCCCGTTGGCATCCGGACGGATGTAGAAGCCCGACAACCAGACTGCTTTGAGCGCATTTGCCAGTGAAGGGAATGAAATACGTACTTCATCGTAATCCTGTAAAGGGGTCACCTCCATATAAGCCAGCCCGGCATTGCTTATCACCTCAATGGAAGCCAGTCCGCTGGAAGTAGATTCACTTGCTACCGCCTGTCCACCATTATATGTATATGCTGCAATTGTCACATTCTGAAGAACAGATGCATTCAATCCATATCCCGGCGTACGGAGTATGGCACCTACCGGCTGTCCGCCTCTGACGCGATTAAATTTTACAGCCACGGTAGAACGGCTTATCAGGCTGACTCCTGCTACAATAGAAGCCGCTGTCTGCTGACTGTTATCAATGACGTACGACAGGTTGTTCATGGTTGTGCCCACACCTACCACCGACGGAGATTTTGTTTCCGCATAGTTGATAGTTGCTCCATGCTTCTGTGCCGTGATCATTTCCATACAAGCCTCCGATGTTCCTTTATACTCTTCGCAAGTAACAGGTTCGTAGAAAGCATAATACAGACGGAAGGTATTCAAATTGACATTCAGCAAGCCTGCAGTCCAAAGCTCCACCTGATCGAATGTCTGATCTGTTTCCACATAAAAACGCAACTTGCTTCCGTCGTTTCCTACCAGTCCCACTCCTACCGCGTCATTTTCTGCCGTCAGTCCGGAAAACACTTCATTACCATCTTTATACAGTCTGATAAAGAAAAACTTCAACACATCGGCACCCAGTAGCTGATTATTTGTCTGCATTACAAACCCCACACGGGTTTTTCCTCCTCCTTGCGGAGCAATGTCTTGAGAAGAATGTACACCAGCCAGACTGCCAAACTGAATCAAGCTCAATACATTGGTAGCTTCTGCATAATTAGTATAATCATCGTCAACCAGATTCTGGCGGTAGTTTATCTTATTGAACAAAGAAATACCTCCCTGCGATCCACTGGATTCAACCACCGTATACTGTCCTTGGTTCGCAGAAGTATTAATCATCATCATATTACAACCCGCCTCAGCTTCTTTTTTGTCACGATGAATCACCGCACACGACCATGAAGTTTCTCCTTCTCGGGTATATACAGCTCTTACTACATAGTCACCATTTACGGTCATGCCGGTTATGCGGTTGCCCGATATAGAAGATGTAGCTCCGTTAGGCCCACTCACAAGCGAATAGCTTACTCCACCTTCCGATGGAGTCGGGAGATTGTAATAATCGGTAGAAATGGTATCATTGCCAATGGTGAAATAAGAGGATACGTCTATCTCTACCGGGTCGCGGGAGTAAGCGTAATGAACCTGCACTGCTGATAACAAATTAATGCCAGCAGGTAAATCCAGTTCCAATCTTCGGGCATTCTCTTTTATTAATATCATGCTAAACTCTCTTGCGCCTCCCGCTAAAGCAGATACTCCTATACCACTTTCTGTATTAATGCTTTGAGGATTTTTATTAGTTGTGTCATAAGCGTTTAATTTAGTTTTTCCCAAAGTGATAGAAGCTAATCCACCTCCTGTTGTATAATATCCTACTTCTGAACCAACGGGTATCGTCGCTCCAAAATCTACACGACAGGTGAGACCACCACCTAGTCCAGAAAACAATTCGCAGGTTGGACCATTACTAATATCTGAATCCACAAGATTACGACCCGACACATCAGTTAAATTCCAATCTGGCTTTTCCTGCTTAGCATTAGAATATTCATGGTCTTTGGCCGCTATTTTTTTAGGATTATCCCCCACAAACGCATAGTAAAATTCCAGTCCACTAAGTACATCGACATCGATGGAAGCACAACCGATGCGTACCTCATCAAAAGGTTTAGTAGTAGTAAATGAAATTTCACTCAAACCTCCGGATACATTCAAGAGATTTAAGTTTAGTAACTGAAAATCATCGCCACTTCCTGATGTAGAGGAACCGTCTTGTTTTTCACCTTTTAAATAAGTCTTTACCCAAAAGCCTTTCAAAACATTTAAGCTTAGTAAACCTCCTGGATCTTTATACAAGAATCCGACCTTAATGCCATTAGAAGAATCATAATAAACACGGTTTACGTCTTTTACAGACAAAATAGGAAGACCGGTATTTACCTCTGCCAATCCTGTCAGTTTAACAGAGTTATCTAAGTTCTTATCTACCAGATATTCCAACTTATTATCCGAACTACTTAAAACGCCTACCAAATTATCGGTTATCTGGTTGATTACTCTTCCTTCACCCACCAAAGGGACACGACGAGAAGGAGCATACGTATAACCTGAATAGAGAAGGTTATTCTTATCGTCATAAATTTTTTTAATATCCTCTGATATTGTTAACCCTGAAGTATTCGCATTATCTTCTGTACGGGTTCCGTTATGTTCTACACTCTGTACCGAGGGAAGTAAATCCTCATCGCGGCATGAATAAAATACAACTGTCAGCAGTGCAGCCAAAAACAGCGGCACCGATGCAGACCATTTCTTTCCGGCTATTCGACAGGCGGAAAGAAAACTCCTTTGTCTGGATGTCTGGAAAAATACTCTCATTATCTTTTGGTTTTATAGTTTTTACAATATTACTTCACTTCCCCGTCGTACATAAAGCGGTACTACCTGACTGCGGTTTTACGCGATGCTTTCTCTGAATAATGACGGAAAGCTGCCTGGCTCTTGCCTTCGGAATAATAATGAAAGACAGGCAGTCTTCCGGCTCCGATTCGTATCGTTCATGAAAAATCTCACTGTTGCCGGCGTCTTGCAGAAGAGCTTTTTGTTACTTGCCTTCGGAAGTTCAAAAAAACAGGGTAAAATAGTATTGCCTGCATGTCAGGCAATACTATTGGATTTATCGGTTTGGAAATTATTCCAGTTCCATTCCGTGAATAACTTCCCAGTTATCGTTCACTCTCAATACAAGTTCCTGCTTGTTGTTCAGTGATTCTGGTTTGTCTTTATCCGGATCTGGAGTTCCAGGTTCCGGATCTGTACCCGGATTAGTCGGATTAGCTTCATCATTCATTCTGGTACCAATTCCATACAAGTGGTTACGTACAAGGCTATAAATATTTGCAGATTCATCCGTAACTTCAGTGCTCCAGTCAGTAGATGCACTATTCCAGCATGTGATTCTCTGGGCCAACTGTTCATCACTTGAACTCAAATTCACTTTCCAGCTTCTGAGTACTGTTCCACCTTCATTTGTCAATTGCAAAGTCAATGTCTGTTGTCCATCTACATGTGCAAACGGGATTACAAATTCACCCCCAAAAACAGAACCTTTCTGGAAAGTAGGATGACCTTCTGAAGAATATGGATTCTTCCAATTATCACCCGCATCAATCAAATTATCACCGTCATTATCTGCAATATTTGTAAACCACTGAGTCAAATCAATAGAGCTAATCTCATAAGTTTCATTTCCAGATTTACCATTCTCACCGTTTACTACATATTTTACATTTCCTGTATTTTCAGAACCATTTCCAGTAAGATCAACGCTATTGAAATGACCAAGAACCAATGACTGATTCTGAGCACTTGCAACCAGTTTCAGATATCTAGCATCCGCTATATAAGGAATATCCTTAACATAGGCAAAAGCACCTGCTACCTGACGGTTCAGTACTATCGGTTTCTTGAAACCTTTTCCATCTTCAACACTCAATTCCATCTGTCCGGCAAAGATTTCTTCGCCTACAGTATTACTCAATGGCAACACCATGTTTTCGCTGAAATTACCATCTTCTGCAACATTTGTGACATCAGTCAAATCATAATCACTAGTACGGCTATAACCTACCGCATATACTTTATAGGTATTTGTTGAAAGTTTATTGTCACCAGTCAATTCAATTGTCATCTGACGGCCGTGACCACCGGTTGTATATGCTGCTGAACTGGTATTCCAATCATTGATGTTTTTTACATATACTACCTTACCAGTATTATCACAAATCCACAGCTTCACATTTTCAATAGTCTGTTTAGCCTCAGCACTATACAACGGACGTCCGGCACGGGTAGCCAGTCCGTCGCCACCATTTTCCACCTGAAGTGTGATAATCTGGGCGCCGTCAGCCACACTCTCTACACCATTTCCGTCTTGCACATAGACAACTTCCTTGTCGCAAGAATAGAATGACAATGAAGCCATCAAAGCCATTCCCAATAAGTAATTTTTCTTCATACTTAAAATTTTAAAATATAAATAATAACATTATCAATAATCGGTCAATTAATCCAGTTCCATATCGTGCAGCAACTCCCAGTTGTCGTTCACCCGAAGATAAATCTCGAAGTCGCCCTCACCGCTTCCACCTTCGTCTACATACACATACTTCAAGATGGTAATCTCGTTACGCCCCATGGTGATGTTTACATCCTGTGGTTCCAGCGTAGGATAATAGGTTGCCCTGCCCTGAGTTCCGGCTGCTGACTTGTCGAAGAATGTCACACTCAGCGTAGAACCTTCATACGACGGCGAAGGACACATCAGGGTTTCGCTTTTTATATTGTTGTATACTTCCCAATCAAGTTCAGTATGTATATCTGTCAGACTGGAATAATGGAAGCCATTGTCCACAAAGCTGAATACATCCTGTATATCCTTGGTGGAAAAATCGATGTTGTCGGGAATTCCCTCAGCCTTGATGAGCAGGTTGCCCTTGGTACGCTCCATGGCGAGCGTATGCTTTTCATTGCCGTAACGATAGTCGAACGTGGCACTTGCCAGATAAATATCGTTTGCAGCCGCACCCACAGCCTCCATTTCTGCTGTAGTGGCATCTTCACCCAATGGTTCATTACTCTTCATGTTTCCCCATACGGTAACGGTATATTTTCCATACGGCAGCGACTCGGGAAGAGTGATGAGCTGTGTCTGGCTGTCGTTGTCAACCGGTGTATTTTTCTGCTCTGCCACTACCTTTCCTTCGGCATCGTTCACCACGTAATACAACGTGCTCACGTAGTCACGAAACGGCAGGTTTTCTGCCTTGCGCTCCATCAGTCCCAGCTTCACGGCATCGTCGATGTTGAAGTAGTTCTTGTCTTTTACCGTAAGTGTAACCTGCAGCGGCGGACAGGGAGGAACCGTATCGCGTATGCAACTGCTCCACAAAAGGCACATAGCCACCGGCAATACATATATTATCTTCATTCCTTTACTCATAGTCTTTTCCTCCTGTCAATGCTTGAAATGCCGGTGTCGTAAGGTAAGGAAGGAAATCGGGCTCGGTCTTCATTCGTTCCTTCAACCGGCTGTCGGGCAGTGCTTGTTTCAGACGGGCTGCTACCTCGTCGGCCTCTTTCTGCATGCGTGCAGCTATCAGTGCACGTACGTATTCCGCCAGCGGACTATTGTCCTCACAGCGTTCCATGATAGAAGCAGCACGCTGCGTGTCGCCCACACTCAGAGATACGACTGCCGCATTCACGTCTTCATAGCCCAGCATCAGTGTGTATGCCTCCTGCAACTTTCTTTCCTGTGCCTTGAGCAAGGCCAGGTTGTAGCGCGCCTGAGGCAGTTCGGTATTGGTCTGAAGCAGCTCAATAGCTTTTTCGTTGTTTTCCTTATATACATATACGGCTGCCTTGGTATTCAGCACCTCTGGCGAATATTCTTTCAGTCCGTCGAGCACAGCCTCCGCCTCGTCTGCCTTGTCTTCACGCAGCAGGAGCACCGCCAGATTGTTGGCTGCCACCTGCGACTGCGGGAAGTAGTGCAGAATGGTGCGGTATACCTCTTTCTTCTCTTCGGGAGTCTTCTTCAGCGTCGATACGCGCAGCAGCTCTTCTTCGTTGAAAGCATCGGGACGCTTGCCGTACATGTCGAGCAGTTCGGCATCGGTAGTGAAGCTCTTCAGCGTATACGTATATACATACTCTACCTTACGGTCTTTTTGCAGATACTTGTTCTTGATGTCGTTCCAGCAAGACAGACGGCGGATATAGCGTTCGGCCACATCGTCGTTCTCGGCATTATACTTGTCGATGATTTCTCTCACTTTCAGCGAGTCGGGATGTCCGTCGGCTGTCATTGCCTGAAGCACCGGCATCCAGCCCTCGGGACGGGAACCGATACTGAAACGTGACGCCTGCGATGCATTGAAATGAAGCTGGCCTACCAGCCAGTTCTTCGCCGAATTGGCACGGTTGCGAGCCAGCGTGGTATTGAAAGCATACGAACCGTCGGCCGATGCCATACCGTAAATGCTTACGCTATTCAGCGTGGCAAGCGAGTCGGTCACGATTTTCTGTAGCGTGGCAAGCATGCGGTTCATCTCGTTACGGTTATCGCCCAGCGACAAATTGATGTCGTAACGGTTTATCACAAACTGCAACAAGGCCTCTCCCCTGCCTTCCATAATCTTGGGACGGATTACGAACTCCGGCTCAATCCAGTTAAGCTGAAGCGATTTCTTGGGTTCTATCAGGGCAGGGATGTTATTGATGTAAGCAATATCTACAGTATCAGCAATGCTGCATTCACCGCATCCGTCGGTAGACAAGACAGCCACAATACGCCCGCCGTCAATATCGGCAGGAACAGCTACCCGTTCGGAATAATTTACATCGTATTCCTTGCGGTTGTTTACCTTGCGTGCGGAATTTGCCAGTGTATCTACATAGCCGTCAAGAAGCACACGACGGTTCATTTTCTTACTATAGATAGGCGCATCGAACACCATGGGAGTATATTCCGCCAGCATCGAATCTTTCTGCAGCAACTGTGGAACAACAATCAGGCGGCTCCTGCCTGTAAAGGCATTGCTCGGAATATGAATATTGACATCCACGTCGACAGTCGACATGCTGTCGGGGGTAAGCGTACGTACCGGTGTAACCGAAACTTTCTTACTCATACCCGATGATGCACAGCCAGCCACTCCCAGCGACAAGCATCCGGCACAAAACAAATATGTATATCTGAATTTCATATTGCAAACGTTTAAAAGATATAAGAAACCGATACAGCCAATTTTGTAAGTCCCCAATAATCTTTGGTCTTATTTTCGTGACACTTGCTGCAAGGTATGCGGGGACTCTCCTTATACCACAGACGGGCGTATCCGGCACCAATCAGTGCCTCCAGGTTCCAGTGCGGCGACAATATCCAGTTATAGCCATAGGTGACACCTCCCCCGGCCAGATAACCGTCGTAACGCTTGTCGTTGAAACCTCCGTAATATTGTGCTCCGTGCAGGTGGACTCCCACAAAATGTCCTTCGAATTTTTCACAAAACCAATATCTCAACTCCGGCTGCACCAGCCAGAAACGCATTTTCTTGTCATCCTTGAACGTCCACGGATTGTATGCCAGCTGCCAGTCGGTAGTAAACTTCCTGCTTAAACCAATTTCAATGCTGGCATTTGGAGTAGTAGTTCCCCAATAAAGAGCATTTGTTTTCAAAGCTACATTTTGAGCATTTCCGCTATACCCAAAACACAAAAAGGTGCATAGAAAGAAGAATTTTCCCTTATTCCACATCGTTTATACTATCTTTTTGATTTTTCCGCAAAGGTAAGCAGATGTAAAACAATGTAAATTACAAATTCGCGTCAAAGAATTACACTTTGCATGCATTGCCAGTCAACAGGCATTTATTCAAACTATCAGACCTCTTTTTCAAGCGCTTCCTTACGCAATTCATTAGGCGTCTTTCCAAAATATTTTTTACAGAACGTAACTAAATAGGAGGTTGAGGAGAAACTATATTTTTCTGCAATCTCATTAAACGTCAGATTACTCAACGTAATATCATGTTTTACAAATTCCTGTTTACGCAACAGCAGCCAGTTCTTTGCCGTATCATTGAACGTTTCCTTGAAGCGCCGGTTGAACGTACTCAAACTCATATTAGCCTGCACGGCGAACTCTTTCACATCGAACAATGTACGACTATTCATCAGTATGAAATCCTTAAACTCCATATCTTTTCCCAAAATCGGATAAAAGAACAACGCCAGTTCTTTCTTTGTGTATCCGGCACGCAGATAAAGAAAAAGTTCATCACGCTTTATCTGATGGTAATGTACACATCCCAGCCCTTCCCTTAAACAGGTGACTAGCAAAGGTAAAAAGCGCTGAATCCGAATATCTAACTTCAAGCAATAAGGACTTTTAGTAATATTTCCCATAACACAATGTGATAACTGCTGGATAGAAAAACGAGAGCATAATTTTAAATCGCTGACAAAGCTACATAATAATAAGGTGGAAGATTTTTGGGCATAAGTAGTTACCTGTTCATTCTTGGGAAGCAAAAACATATAACCAGGACGAGGACTGAAATGCTTGTCTATTTCAAATTTAACCTCTATATCACCTTCCAGCATGATAACCAAAAAGGTAGTATCCAGATGCCGCCGTTCTACAACAGCCCCCTCCGAAATTTCCATCAATGAAAAAATCTTACTGAATCCTTCTGCATAATTGGTGCAAGAAATATGCTCATTTTTATAAAAAAATGCCATAATTATATTAGTAACCGTTAAACTCTCTTCTTTAAAAATCCTTCATCTGGTTAAAGGATTCTGACATTTTCCTTCTCAAAAGTCCAACAAATATAAATAAATTCCTATTAAAAATATAAAAAGCAATTTTTTTTTCTAATTAAACTATACATAGATCAAGACTTTCAAGGTTTTTCACTGAAAAAACAAGAAGGAAAACGCATCAAGAAACCGGCAAGTCTCAGGAACAATGTCAGCAGGAATCTTTCCTTTTTTGTACAAAAAATCCGGAAATTTGTACAAAAGTTCAAAGACATTTGTACAAATTTCCGGATATACGCTCCGAGAAAAAAACAAAAATTCCGTTATTTATTTTTCCGCTTGTCCTTGTATTCGGTAGGCGTCATACCGAAACGCTGTTTGAAGCATTTACTGAAATAACGCGGATCGTTGATACCTACCATGTACGAGATTTGAGTCATATTGAATTCTCCGGTCTCAATAAGCTGGGCTGCACGCTTTACTCGCATTTCCTTTACAAACTCTATCGGAGCAAGCCCCGTCAGCGATTTCAACTTCTTGAAAAAGACTGAACGACTTACTGCCATCTCGTGCACCAGATCATCAATCACCAGATCTCCGTTGTCGATGTTACGCTCCATAAACTCTGTCAGCTGGTCGAGAAACCGCCGATCCTGCTGCGACATCATGTCTACTTCCTCTTCTTCATTGGTAACCTCAGGAGAATCAGGATCCATTAAGTGCTCACAATAGAACTGACGTAGTTTCTGACGACGTGCCAGCAGATTGTCCACACGAGCCTCAAGGTAAGTGGCACTAAAAGGCTTAGTAATATAACTGTCGGCACCTAATTTCAAGCTCTGGAGCTTGGTATCGATATCAGTCTTCGCCGTAAGCAGCACTATAGGTATATGACTGGTAGTCAAATCCTCTCGCAATTCACGGACCAGTGTAATACCATCTTTTTCGGGCATCATGATATCGCTGATAATGATATCGGGGATATACTTCACAGCTTTTTCCATACCTTCCACCCCATTGGCAGCTTCTATGATACGAAAACGAGAGCTGAATATGCTGCGTAAGAAGAACCTCAGTTCCAGGTTGTCTTCGACAAGAAGCATGGTCTTTTCAAAAGAAGTTTCAGAGGGAGCAGTCCCAGATGTGGAAGTTTCTGCAACGGTCACCACACCATCCGGCGTTTCCTGCTTGCTAATAGCATCTACTACTTCTACATTATCGGACAAGACAAATTCTACATCTTCGCCATAATGTTCTTTCCCCTTCAGGAAATCTACCATAAAGCAACTTCCCTCTCCTACTTTACTTTCTACACGTATGGTAGCGTGATGCATTTCCACCAGCTCTTTCACAAGTGAAAGCCCGATGCCCGAACTATTCGGATTGAACAAATTCTTGTCGAGCAACGTTTCGAAACGCACAAACAAAGAATTTTTCTTGTTTTCCGGAATACCGATTCCCTGATCCTGTACGCCTACTGTTACGCTTTTTTCATTATCGTGTACAAATACGGTAATGGTTTTCCCCGGCTGTGTATACTTAAATGCATTCGACAAGAGATTGAACACAATTTTCTCTACTTTATCGGCATCTACCCATAATTTCAATTCCGGTTGCTCACTCTCAAATAAAAAATCAATCTTATTCGATTCTGCCACCGATTCAAAATTTTCCATAATATTGTGTACAAACGATACGATATCAATCTGCTCGACCGAAAGTTTCATCTTATGGTTCTGTATCTTACGGAAATCCAGAATCTGATTGACCAGCCTCAGCATGCGGTGAGTATTGCGTTCTACCACCTGCAATTGCTCACGTACTTCCTTGCTTAAATCCGCACGTTTCAAGATATATTCCAGCGGTCCTTCTATCAGTGTAAGTGACGTACGGAGCTCGTGTGAAATATTGGTGAAGAAACGTAACTTCATATCTGTAACCTGCTGCTCAACAGATACCTCATGCTTCAGGCGATAAATCAAGAACAGAATATAAGCTCCTCCCAATAGTACGAATATAAACACCAGTACATATAGGACATAAGCGTAAGGCGTTTCCCAAAACGAGGGCTTTACAGTAAAATTCAGCGTATGTTCGTTCTCTACCCAGATACCTGCCCCATTGGTCGATTTGACACGGAACACATAATCTCCCTTAGGCAGATTGGTATACGTAGCCGTACGCTGTTTACCTACATAGTTCCACTCTTTGTCGAAGCCCTCGAGTATATACGCATACTTCACATTTTCGGGAAAACTCATATCCAGTGCTGCAAACGATAACGTTACGGTATTCTCTTTATGAGAGAGCGTAAGATGCGACAAGCTGTTTAACGACTCCGGCAAAACAGAACCGGGCTTTGGAACAATCACTTGATTGTCTATCTTCAAACCAGAAAAAACAATCTCAGGAATATAAGCATTTTTTCGGATATGTCCTGGTACAAAGGATAAGAGTCCTCTGTTTGTTCCAAACAGCAGACGTCCATCAGTCGAAGCAATCGCCGTACTTTCCTCGAATAGCAACTCCTCACCAATTTCCTGCTTCAGGAAATTGTCAAAATGACGTTTTGCCTTATTCATCCTACTCAATCCGCTTTCCGAACCCATCCAAATGTTACCGTCCTTGTCTTCGGCAAGCGAGAATAGTACGTCCGTAGGAAGGCCATCCTTGGTACCATACGAAACAAACCGTGCATTACCCAGATTGTCGATATGTGTCAGTTCATTCAACCCACCACCAAACGTAGCAAAAAACAGTTGCCTATCGTGCGTAAGCAAAATATCGTATATATCGTTACAAGTCAAAGTTTCCTGCTGACCAGGCGTACTGACGTACAAATGAAAATTTATATCATCAGGTCGTGCAAATTTCTCACTGAACGACAACAATCCGTTGGAAGTTGCTACCCACAAGGTTCCCTTTCCGTCCTGACGTATACGGCGCACCTTATAACAACGTTCTATCGGATACGATTTCAGGTTATTGTGCGAGTTAATAAAGCGTACGCTGCCATCGTCTTGTCTTTCTATATAGTTGATGCCTCCGCCAAACGTAACGACCCAGATACGTCCAAAGCTATCTTCACACAAATCGTAAACACTGTTATGACTCAGGCTGTAAATATTGCTGGCATTATATACATAATGATTCACTTTGTATGTGTTTCCCTGAGGAATGAGCTGAAGCAATCCATTCCCCTTAGTAGCAATCCAGATATGCTTATGTGAATCTTCTATTATTTTATAGGCCGATCCTTTAAAAGGTGTTCCTGAAGTAGAAATCCGTCCATCAGTAGTGAGATAACCCTGAAAATGAAAGTCGAGTGAATAAACCGAGATTTTGCTGTCGCGTGTACCAATCCAAAGCTGCTTCCGGGAATCCTCGCACAAGGCTCGTACCTGATTGGCATTGGTATCATAATTACAATCGAAAGGCTTAAACAAACGAAATTTATTTTTAAAGAACGTTACTTTATCCAGTCCCTTGGAGTGCGTTCCCAACCATAAGTTACCCTGATGGTCAAGCATCATGGCATGCAACTTATTGGAAAAGCGCCATGAATCGGTACCGGCCTCATTATAAAAAGGCTGCAGACGGTTATTTTTCCGATCAAACCACGACAAACCTCCTCCTTCCGGATGTACCCACAAATTTCCCTGACCGTCTTCACAAATGGCAAACCTGGGTGCATTGCCAGGTTCCTGCTCCACCGCAATCTGTTCTACCTTGAATATTTGAGTAAACGGATTGAAATGGCAGACACCACCAATCTTTTTTACTTCAAACCATACCTCATGGCAACTATCAACATACATAGACCGTATCGGATACTGCACGAAATCGAATTTATCGACCGGATTATAATATGTCAGGCTATCCAGTGCTGCATTGCCCACTATAAAGCCCGATGTACGGGTAGCCATTATAAGCTTATTGCCCGGCAACTGGTGAATGGCTATAATATCATCTTTCACCGATAATTCTTTCAGCTCGAAAGAAGCATCTTTCAACGAGTACTTCCAAACTCGTCCGTAACTGGAAGTGAAATAAACGTGTTCGTTCACAGAAGTTGCCGAAAAAAAAGATTGTCCCGTATGACCAGCCTCAAGCCGCGTATGTACAAAAAAAGAAGATCTTTTTCCACTTGCACCATCTATTGCAAATAACCCATCTTGCGTCAGCAACCATTCCCTGTTATTCGCATCCAAATAAATAGTATTGATGGCAATTCCTTTCTCCTTGTTTGTAGTCGACAGATAGATTTTGGAAGTAAATTTTCCCGTTTTTTTATCAGGTACCACTCTGATACCTCCATTTCTATCAGTAAGCAACCACACCGTTCCATTACCGAGTGGCAAGATAGAATTAATAACCAGTTCCTTTCCTATACCATCGGCAGGTACTTCGGTAAAAGTTTCCATCCGCTTATCAAAGCGAAACGCCCTGCCATCGTAAGTAATGCACCATACATCTCCTTGCTTATCCACCTGTAAGTGATCTACACGATTGGAACTCCAAAGCATATCATTCTCCTTACGAGCCTTATATACTTTAAAGTCATAACCATTGAAACGATTAATGCCATCCCAAGTAGCAAACCATATCATTCCGTCATGGTCCTGCACCATATCCATAACCGAATTTTCCGACAAACCGTTTTCCTGCGAATAATGCGTAAAGGTACAGTTTAGCTGAGCATGAGCTAAAAGACTAACAAACAGAAAAGAAAGGATATTTAAAAGCTTTTTCATAACATTATTTTCAGCGAGTCGGACAAAAGTAATGAAAATTAAATGATTCCGCAAAGAAGAAAAGATAGTAAAATACCTCTTGCCTGATTTATAGCGCCAATACATAGAGAAAACAATTAAACAAACAGAGCCCCAATTGGGGTAAAGATAAACCTTAAAATTAAAATCAAGAAAGCTTTACAAAAACAAATAAAGAGTCGTATCAATACTCCCAAACGGTGAAGTGCACCCCAAAAGTTTTCTGTCTAACTTTTTGGGTGCACTTTATGATACGACTCTTTTATATTTTACAACTTCAACCTATAACTTAATGGTGTGTAATCATTTACGCCTGAAATCTCTTTCTAGGTTACACAATCTCCAACGAAAAGAGTCTTTCGTTTGGGATCATCCTTTTAAGGATTTTAGAAACGATGAGGAGGCCCACCAAATCCCCCTCTTGGTCCTCTCCCAAACCCAGGACCACCTTTAGGAGCATCCTTTCCGCCAAACAAATTCAGGCGGTAAATGAAGTGTACCATACAATAGCTGTAGATTGCATTATATTCCGTATCCTGACGCATGGCAGCACTGATGGTACGGCTGATGTTGCTCTGGTTTCTCAAGATATCGTAGAACTGTATGCTTACCGTAGCAGCATTCCCCTTAAGGAAGTCCTGAGAAATCTGTGCATTCCAGATCAGTTCGTCGGTATTCATGCTCGATTCAGTATACCCTCTTCGGGAGTTCTGAGACAAGTCAGTAGAGATAGACATATTCCACGGCAAACGCACATTCGTACTGGCACCATAAGAAAACTGATACGTATCCATATTATTGCTTTCCTGATAGCTGTTACGTGAATGTGTGTAATCCAGCGAACCATTCAGCGAAAACTCCCACCAGTCATTACGATACGTACCTCTCAAACGTTCTCCCAAGGACAAACGCTTCGTAGTATTTTTGTCGGTATCGGCAACAACATTCTTATCGCTGATGTAACTGATCATATTCTGATAATTTGCCCGAGTAAATGCATTGATAGTATATTTTTTGTTGCGCAAAGCAATGTTAGTACCAACCATTCCCATCAAGTTCCAGTTTCCGTTGATGTTTTCAGGAGTAGTCACATATCCACCTGTCTGCGGATCGTATACTCTTCGGTTACTGATGTCGTTCAAGACATTCTGATAACGGAAGAACGAGAACATACCCCGCTGATTTTCTGTATTGAAGAAATTATATTCGGCGCGCAGCTCGTTAGTAAACGTAGGCTTCAATCCCGGATTACCGTTCTGAATATTCAACGGGTCTGTATTATCCGAAATCGGTAATAAATCTACCATATCCGGCTGGGCAGCCTTTCCACGATAACGAATACGCAACTGGCTGGTCTTGGAAAATTTATATCGGAAATCGAACGTCGGAGTAAAGTTGAATACATTTCTCACGGTCATTGTATCCAGCTCTCCCTTTTTATACGACAAATCCGACTTCTGCGGCTGGAAACTGAGTCCGGCATTCAGGCTCATCTTCTCACGCACCCAGCGGAACGTTACATCCATCTGGTGATTATAATAGTTGTATACTGCATTTTTACTTAAATCTGCATTGTATTCTCCCTGTGTGTTACCGTTTAGTCCATCGTTTACCGTCCAGTCACCTCCCATATTGAACGTAGAGTTATCAGTTGTAGAATGTTTGTACTGGAAATTATAACTGAACTGAAGAAAACCACCCGTAAAAATAGGCTCACTATACGTCAGTCGTGCACTAACATCAGACGTCTTAGTAGGGGTCGTTATATAACGGTTCAAAATTTCCAGACGTTCTTCCGGAGATTTCTGGAAATAATCTGTCCGTGAGGTAGAGAACTGTTCACTGCTGCTATTGGTATAATTATATCTGCCACGGAAAGTTATATTTCGGCCAGCCTTTCCCAAACGGCGATTAATCATTGCAGAACCTCCAGCTGTAAGATCATCTCCCTTTTTCAAGGTATTTTTCAAAACCGTATTCACGATATTTTCTTCGGGAACCAACGAAGTCAGATCATCCGTTCCAAACAATTCATCCGTAGAATAGCCAGGATCCTGTCCGAAGGTATACGAATTTTGACTGGTAGAATTATCCGTCTTACCATAACTGATACGCGGACGGAAGATAAAAGTAGTCATAGTATCCGGTTTCCATTCGATGAAAGCATCGGCCAACATGTTAGTCGTTTTATTACGAGAATGATCAATCGCATTCTTGAATGAACTGCTCTCCGACGATACAAACGTTTCAGAAGCTTGCTTGCTGATTATATCTCCATCCTTATAATTGAATTTCACACTTCCTTCGGTTTTCAACTTCGATGTTTCAGTAGCGAAATTCACTCCACCCATCTTTACAGCCGTCAGCCCGTTATCTCCTTTGCGGAAGCCACCTCCACCACCAGGGAAGCTATTGTCGTTTACATTATTTAAAGAACCAATAGCAGTAAACTGTCTTTTCCCTTGAAAATAGTTTATCATAGCCTTTCCACTGTAACGATCTTTTGTTCCAGCCGCCAAGTCTACATTACCTACCCATCCTTTGTTCATACCAGGCTTGACAGTCAGGTCGAGTACCGTTTCCTCCTCTCCATCGTCTATTCCCGTCATCCGGGCCATATCCGACTGCTTTTCGTAAGCACGTATCTTATCAATGATATTCACAGGCAAGTTCTTCATTGCGATATTCGGATCGTCGGCAAAGAACTCTTTACCGTCAATCATAATCTTATTGATTTCCTTGCCGTTGATGGTAATTTTCCCACTTTCATCAATTTCAGCTCCTGGCAACTTTTTAACGAGTTCCTCCAGTGCCGATCCCTCTGGCACACGATAGGCTGAGCTATTATATACCAGCGTATCTTCCGAAGCCGTAACTTCCGGTGCCTGAGCTACTACAACCGCACCTTCCAGCATAATCGCATCCGAATGCAGTTTAATCGTACCCAAATTGATACGTGGCTTTGACTGTGTCAGCGTTACCGGTTGAAATGCAGGTGCATACCCTACAAAAGATACTTTCAACAAATACTTTCCCGGACGCACAGATAAAGCAAAACGTCCGTCATTATTTGTCACATCCCCCGTAACCATTGAACTATCCCGCACGGCAAGTATCTGCACCGTTGCCTGCATAACCGGAGAATTGTCATCATTATCGATGACAGTTCCCGAAACCAAACCTTTGCTACCTCTGCTTTGTGCAAAAGCGACTACCCCACAGGATACCAGTAGCAACCCCATCACCCATTTTTTCATTCTTACAATCTAATACAAATGTTTCAACGTTGGTTTGACATTGAAAAATTTTAAAGGTTTAATTGCAAAACCTTTTTTAAGGGTTATTTTCTTCTAAAAGCCTTTTCAATGCGATGCTTCTGCAAGAAAAACTCCCAGCAAAGTACATTGATAATCATATATACGATACCGACAGAATTATCGGCAGACTGCACATCCTGATTAATGGTTCCCTTTACCAGCATAACAATATAGTATATTCCCCACAAGTATAAGGCATACTTCATCGCCTTACTGCGAATACTGGCTATTTCTTCGTTCTCTTCCTTAGCCTTTGCCAAAAAGATCATGAATAGTGAAATCCAGATAACAAGCTTTATACATAGCTTGACATACAACAAATTACCATCGTGTACAAGTCCAAACATGTACATCAGTAAAGGTACAAAAACAGATAAGATAAGTAAAGCATAGCCTGCGTATCTACACGCAACAGGTAATATTCCTTTCATAAACAAATCAATTTATTGGTAAATACTGTACAAAAATAATTAATTGTCAACGCACGGGCATGTACTTTTTACTTTTTTTCTATTTTTGCAGGAAAAACAAAAGATTTATGAGCAAACAAGAAGTTGTCATTTGTCATGAGCTGGAAGAAAATCTGCGTCATGCAGTTTCCAGCCAATCCTACGATAAAGTGTTCATCCTGACCGATGAACATACCCGCATGTATTGCCTTCCCATTATTGAAAAATATCCGTTTTTAGCTCATGCCGAACAGATTTGTATCGGAGTAGAAGATATACATAAAAATCTGGAAACCCTCGCTTATGTATGGAATCAATTGAGCAGCAAGGGAGGTACCCGCCATTCATTGCTGATTAATCTTGGCGGCGGCATGGTTACCGACTTGGGCGGCTTCGCTGCGGCTACTTTCAAACGGGGTATCGATATGATTAATATTCCGACTACCCTGCTGGCTATGGTAGATGCTTCGGTAGGCGGTAAGACAGGTATCAACTTCAATGGCTTGAAAAACGAAATCGGAGCCTTTGCTCCGGCCAACTATGTACTGATAGACTGCGAGTTTCTGAAAACCCTCGATCATCCCAATATTTTGTCGGGATATGCAGAAATGCTGAAACACGGACTTATCAGTAATGTAGAGCACTGGAGTGAACTTCTCAATTTCAATCTGGAACATGTAGACTACAAGCATTTGCAAAAACTGGTAGATACTTCCATTCAGGTAAAAGAAAAGGTTGTGGAACAAGATCCGTTTGAAAAAGGAATCCGCAAGGCACTGAACTTCGGCCATACCATAGGGCATGCATTCGAGAGTTTTGCCCTCGAAACAGAACATCCTGTATTGCACGGGTATGCAGTAGCCTGGGGAATGGTCTGTGAACTGTATTATTCTCACCTGAAAGTAGATTTTCCGAAAGACAAACTGCGCCAAACCATACAGTTCATCAAAGAACATTACGGGAAACTGGATTTCAGCTGTAAAGATTACGACCGTTTGTATGAGTTCATGAAGCACGACAAGAAAAATGCTTCGCTGGGTAACGTCAACTTTACCCTGCTGGGAGAAATCGGTGATGTTCATATCAACCAGACTGCTACACAGGATGAGATCTATGATATGTTCGATTTCTACAGTGAAACAATGGGATAAACAGCCGGAACCGTTGCAGGAACAGTCATGTTTCAGATAACACTGAGACAAAAGTCTATCTCTTTTGTTTTCAAGCATAACCGCCCAAGCTGACATTTTGCTGCAACGTGCTTCCTTAAAAAAGTAGAAAAAACTATCCCAAATAATTTGCTAGTTTAAAATAAAGCCTTACCTTTGCATCCGCAATTCGGGGTGTAGCTCAGCCCGGTTAGAGTACGCGTCTGGGGGGCGTGTGGTCGCTGGTTCGAATCCAGTCACCCCGACTGGTAAAAAGCATTGATAATCTGATGATTATCGATGCTTTTTTGTTTTTAGGCATATCGCTGTAAGCGGCGGTTTAGGATCAACGTAAAAATCTGAGGGATTCGTTGATTAAGCATAAAT
>ULUY01049492.1_pt1 | contig 38635 bp, 43 predicted proteins | sample 1959031 | NCBI WGS metagenome assembly ULUY01 (sample SAMEA4835774, study PRJEB28245) | human gut metagenome | biome: gut microbiome; material: fecal sample | place: Denmark | collected 2008
ACCGGCGCAGGCGAATCTGTAGAAGCTCCGATGCCCGGCAAAGTTATCCGCATTGAAAAACATGTTGGTGACGCAGTAGCAGCTGGCGACGAAGTACTGGTTCTCGAAGCTATGAAGATGGGCAACCCGATCATGGCTCCGTGCGATGGCAAGGTTACTTCCATGGCAGTTTCCGAAGGCCAGTCCGTACAGGGCGGCGATCCGCTGTTCACCGTTGGCTAATAGCCGGCTGAAAAGCGCATAAAAAGCAGTGCTTCGGCACTGCTTTTTTTATTGTCTGAATGAAGGATGCAGTTCCTGCGGGCGGAGGTCCTGCAGTGCGGTGCTGTCCGGATTTTGTGAGAAAAATCGGAATCCGGTACCATCTGTTCTGCAGAAAGGAAAAGGATATGATTTGTATTCCTGCCGAATGAATCTCTTTAAGCGGAAAGAAGACGGTATGCTGTACGGAAATGGATTCCATCAATGGGAAAGATATCGGAAATCAGAGGGAGCAAAGCCGCTGCAGCGGTACACAGTCTGTTTTGAATACCGCGGCACTCTGACAGGAGACCGCAATGAGAAAAAGCCGCGCTTTGCGGAAAGGGCAGTGCAGGGAGATTCGCAGGAAAGCGGCTCTGATATTGACTGTACAGAGGGGAGGATACGGAAATCCTTGCCGGGAAAGTTCTCCTTCTCTTTCTGCTGACAGATATTGAAGAGGAATAGAATCGCAGAGAGAGCAAGTCCATTCCCGGAAGGGAAATATCTCCCGGACCAAATCCCGGAAAGGGAACGTCATGGAACGGGCGGTGAATGTAAAACCATCAGTAATGGCAGGTTATGAGAACAGGCAATGAGGGTCAGCATCGAAAGGCCGAAAGGAAACAGAGATCTGCATGGAAGACTTTTCGGGAATCTGCGGCAGGGATGACAGAACGGAAGGAAATCCTGCATAGCGGGCGAGGAGATGCGGTATACAGCCTAGAGACAGGACATTGCTTCCGGACGGTTGCAGCTCCTGCAAACGGGTCCGACGGTCCGAAAAAGGCCGGACAGAGCGGAAGCGGTGATTATCAGAAAACTGTCAGACCTACGGCAGTGAAAGGAATTCTCATTATTTTCTCATATTGAAGGATGCAGAGAAGAAAAAAGACGGAGAAATCGGAGAAACAGGTCGGGAAAAGAGACCAATGTTCTTCTTTCAGAAGGTATGAGGCAGAAGGAAAAGACAGAAAGAAGATAACTGAAAAGACACAAAAAGAGAATATGATTAAGAAACTGCATACAAAAATGAGAATAAAAAGGAAATAATATGATTTAGATTTATTTAAAGTTATATTGAGATTAGGAATAGAAGGAGATCATTGACAGAGGCAAAGCCAGGTGCTATACTTTTTATAACCGAATACGAGAGCAGGTGCCCGCAAGGGCTTAATAGGGAAGACCGGTGAAAGGCCGGCACGGTCCCGCCACTGTAAGGCTGAGCAAATTCGATGATGTCACTGAGAAATCGGGAAGACCGAAGGAGCAGAGAAGCCGAGTCAGGAGAACTGCCTGTTTCAGATCACCGTCAGACCCACGAGCGATGGGAAGGGGATATTTTCAGAATCCTCTTTGCGCTGCGGCAAAGAGCTTTTTTATTGGATTCGGTGGAAAACAGAATACCGGAAGAGCAGGTGCCCGCAAGGGCTTAATAGGGAAGACCGGTGAAAGGCCGGCACGGTCCCGCCACTGTAAGGCTGAGTGAATTCGATAATGTCACTGAGAAATCGGGAAGACCGAAGGAACAGGGAAGCCGAGTCAGGAGAACTGCCTGTTCGGATACCGCTTGACCCACGAGCGATGGGAAAGGTATGAACATTTCAGCTCTGCCTTTTTCCCGGATCGGTAGATTTTTTATTGCTCAATCATTTCTGCAGCAGGTTGAGGAGCCTGATACAGAATTTCTCTTGAGGATGGTGTCAGGGAACACCATTCTCCGCCGCACTTCGGTGCGGTTGAATTGGGTAAATACTCCTTTGGAGTTTTACATATATGGAATCGTCATGGTTCATTCTCCCACACAGGCGATGCGGAAAGCTTGCCATCGCCTTCCTTTTTCCAATAACCCGAAAGGGATTTCATACAGGCGGTTCAGAGAATCGCTTTCCTGTCCGGCACGGCCGGCAACCAAGGTAATGACTTCCTGCGGGAGGTTGTTATAGTTTCTCATGGGAGCTGTGCTCCCCCTCTCTTTGAAGCGGTGCATCCGCTTCTTTTTTTTGCCCTTTTTCGATCGGGATTGAACTCCCGGGTAAGGAAGGAACGGGAATTTTGCAAGGCCGGCATCATGAGAATTTTCTCCGTACTTCCGATAGGGAAAAAGACGGAACGGGATGTCTGCCGGATGCAAAAGGAATTTTTTCCGGAAAAACAGAATGCGCGCGGTTCAGCCGGAGAATGATTGCCTCTGCTGTTTTGCCTGTGGTACACTGTTACAAAGATAAGGAGGCGCTATGGAACGGAAATATTTTTTCTTTGATATCGACGGAACGCTGACGACGCCGCTTACAGCGGATTTTCCGGAAAGCACCCGGGAAGCGGTGCGTCTTTTGCAGGAAAAAGGACATTTTGTTTCCATTGCTACAGGGCGTATGCAGTGCGATGCCTGGTCGGTGGCACAGGCCTTCGGGATTTCCTCTGCGGTGTCGGACGGAGGAAATGCAGTGACACTGGACGGAAAGATTCTCTGCGAGGAGGGTCTTCCGCTGGAGGCATGCTTCCGCACTCTGGGGAAAATCGATGGGGAAAAGCATCCCTGGGCGGCTGCGCCGTACAATCGGAAGTTCCGCATTACTCCCTTTGCGGGGTATCTGCAGAAGGTGAAGGATCGGTACTATGAAACGAGGGTGGATGATGCCTTTGATTACCGTTCTGTCTCCGCCATCCGGAAGATCTTCATTGCATGCACGAAGGAAGAGAAGGAGGAAATTCCGCTGTACACGCTGCCTCATGTGTGGTTTTCTCAGGATACGATGATCATTGAGCCGATTCACAAGGAGCGGGGCATTCTGAAAATCATGAAACACTACGGGGTGTCCGATCGGGACGTCGTGGTATTCGGAGACGGTATGAATGATCTCACCATGTTCCGGAAGGAGTGGCTGTCGGTTGCCATGGGAAATGCAAAGCCTGCTCTGAAGGAGAAGGCAAAGTATATTACGGATCGGGCTGATGAGGACGGCATTTATAATGCATGCCGTCATTTCGGATGGATTTGAAAATCGGGGCTTGCGGCAATTTTTCCCGGGAGAAGGAAATCAGCGGAGATATCGGGCCGGCAGAGAAGAAAGCCTGTATGCCGGAAAATTTCTGCGTGCAGAAAGGTTGACGGTACCTGCTTTTTCTGATACAATAAAGCATCGATATATCGATATAATATTTAAAACCTGTGAAAGAGGGAATCATGGATAGGGAGAAAAACACCGGCGGAGAAATTCTTTTTGATATCCGCCGTGTGACACATACTTTTGAAACCGAGGACGGCAGGAAGTTTGATGCTCTTTGCGATGTGAGCGCGCAGATCCGAAAGGGATCGTTTACGGCAATCATCGGTACGAACGGGAGCGGAAAGTCGACATTGGCCCGCCATTTAAATGCACTGATGCTTCCTACATCGGGCGAGATTTATGTGGAAGGCATGAAGACGAGCGATATGGAACATCTCTGGGATATCCGCCAGAAGGTGGGAATGGTATTCCAGAATCCGGACAACCAGCTTGTAGCGGCGGTTGTGGAAGAGGATGTGGCTTTCGGTCCGGAAAATATCGGCGTTCCGCCGGAAGAAATCCGGGAGCGGGTGAATTCGGCTCTGGAGAGAGTGGGCATGACGGAGTACCGCAGCCGTTCTCCTTCCATGCTGTCCGGAGGCCAGAAGCAGCGTATCGCTATTGCAGGGGTGCTGGCTATGCAGCCGGACTGCATTGTGCTGGATGAACCGACGGCCATGCTGGATCCGAAGGGACGGAAAGAGGTCATGGATACGATTCATGATCTGAACCGGAAGGAAGGCATCACGATTGTCCTCATTACCCATTTCATGGAAGAGGCTGTCACCGCCGATCAGGTTCTGGTGGTAGACCGGAGCCGTCTGCAGATGGAAGGAACACCCCGGGAGGTATTTTCCCAGGTGGAACGGCTGAAGGAAATGGGACTTGATGTGCCGGTACAGGCAGATCTGGCAAACGGTCTGAGAGAAAACGGTTTCTCTCTGCCGGAGGAGTGTATGACAGACGAGGAGCTGGAAAAGGCATTATGGCCATATGTGTCGAAAATGTAAGCTACGTATACAGTAAGGGTTCTCCTTTTGAAAAAAAGGCTCTGTCCGATATCAATCTTACGATATCGGAAGGAGAGTTTATCGGTGTGGTTGGTCATACGGGAAGCGGGAAATCCACACTGATCCAGCATCTGAACGGGCTGATTCATCCTACGGAGGGAAAAGTAACCATCGACGGGGTGGATCTGGCAAGCAAGTCGAAGGAAGCATTGGCAAAGCGCCATTCCGTAGGCATGGTTTTCCAGTATCCGGAGCACCAGCTGTTTGAGGAAACCGTAGCAAAGGATATTGCCTTCGGACCGACGAATATGGGATACAGTGCAGAGGAAACGGAAGAGCGGGTAAGGAGCGCCATGAAATTTACCGGTCTGGATTATGAAAAATTTGCAGGCCGTTCGCCTTTCCGTTTGTCCGGCGGACAGCAGCGCCGCGTGGCCATTGCAGGAGTGATTGCCATGCATCCTGATTTCCTTGTACTGGATGAACCCTCGGCAGGATTGGACCCGATCGGACGGCGGGAAATCTTTTCCCGGGTGTACAGCTGGTTTAAAAAAGGTGTTTTTTCCGTTATTCTTGTTTCTCACAACATGGATGATATTGCGCGGCTGGCTACCCGTATGCTCGTGATGGACAAGGGACATCTCATTCTGGACGGCGATCCCATGGATATTTTCCTTCATCACAGAGCGGAACTTCTGGAATGCGGGGTGGATGTGCCGCCGCTGACACAGACCCTTCTTGCTTTGAAGGAAAAGGGAATCCCCGTTCCGGAAGATGCAAGGACTGTGGAAGAAGCAGTCCGCCGTATGGCAAAGCTGTATGAGGAGGGGAGGAATCATCATGCTCAGTGATATTACATTGGGGCAGTATTACCCGGGAAATTCCTTCCTGCATCGGCTGGACCCGCGGACGAAGATTCTCTGTACCATGATTTTCATCGTGGCGATCTTTCTGGCCAATAACCCTGTTTCCTACGGGGCGGTGACTGTTTTTACCCTTCTCGCCATCGGAAATTCCGGGGTTCCCCTGAAATTCATCGGCAAGGCCATCAAACCGCTCTGGGTGATTCTGGTCTTTACCATGCTGATCCATATCTTTACCACACCGGGAACGGAAATTTTTTCGTGGGGATTCATTCATATCAGCAGGGAAGGGATCACTCAGGGGCTGCTGATGACCCTGCGCCTGGTATTTCTCATTGCTTTTTCCTCTCTTCTGACTTATACAACGAGTCCGATTGTCCTGACGGACGGCATTGAGGCTCTTCTCATGCCTTTCCACCGTTTCGGCGTACCTGCTCATGAACTGGCCATGATGATGACCATTGCACTCCGCTTCATTCCTACTCTGCTGGAAGAAACGGACCGGATCATGAAAGCGCAGGCGTCAAGAGGTGCGGATTTCGTAAACGGAAATTTCTGGCAGAAGGCGAAAAATATGGTGCCGCTTCTGGTGCCGCTTTTCATCTCTGCTTTCCGCCGGGCAGACGATCTGGCAACGGCTATGGAAGCCCGGTGCTACCGGGGCGGAGAAGGCCGGACGAAGATGCGTCAGCTGGCATACACAGGGAGTGATGCGGCGGCATTCGGCGCTACCCTGTCTGTAACGGTGATTCTGACCGCTCTGTACATTTGGTTTAAGTAAGAAGCTGCGGCATTGGCCGCAGCTTTTTCATCATTCAATCTGTAAGGAAATTTTTATGCGCAATATCTGGTTTACCGTTTCCTATGAGGGAACGGACTACGGCGGTTTTCAGAAGCAGGAAAACCGGCTGACGGTTCAGGAGGTTCTGGAAAACTGCATTGAGGAACTCACCGGCAGCAGGACGACTGTGTATTTTGTGGCCCGTACCGATGCGGGGGTGCATGCCTTCGGGCAGGAATGCACATTCTATACCGATTCGACCATCCCCGGAGACCGGTTTATTTACGCGATGAATGCCAGGCTTCCCTATCATATCCGGGTGGTGCGGAGCACCGAGGCTGAAGAAGATTTCTCTGTGCGGCGGAGAAATTTCGGGAAGACCTATGCGTATCTGATGACGGAGAGCCGGGAAACGTCGCCTTTTCTGAAACGGTATATCTGGCGGCTCGGGAAAAAGCTGGATCTGGAGAAGATGAGAGCGGCAGCCCGTGTTCTGGAAGGAACACACGATTTCACCTCCTTCCGGGGCAGCAATTCCGTCCCTTCCGACCCGGTGCGGAAAATCCATGAAGTCCGGGTGGAAAAGGAGGGCAGTCTGGTGCGGATCTTCGTCACCGGGGAAGGGTTCCTGTATCATATGGTGCGGAATATTGCCGGCGCCCTGGCGGATGTGGGGAGCGGCGCCATGAGCCGGGAAAGACTGGAGGAAATCCTGGAAGCCAGAGACAGAAAACTGCTCGGCATGACTGCACCGGCAGAGGGACTTTGTCTCCTGAAGGTATACTTTTCTCCTGTTACGAAAGAAAGTATAGAAGAAACGATCCATGGGCCTTATATTCCGTGGAGTCTGTAAAAGAGGCCGGAATGTCCGGAAACAGAATTCCGGGGATTCCGGCCTTTTTGTACGGTCTTCTGCGGAAAGAGGACTTGACAGAGAAATTCCCTGTGGATTAAAATGGACGTAATCCAATAAAAGCAATGACGGAAAAAGTACCTCAGGAATCGGCAGTTCAGAGAATCGGCGGTCGGTGTAAGCCGAAATGCAGAGCCGGGGGAAGTTCCTTCCCGAGCAGCCGGAGTGAACAAAGTAGTTCCGGACGGGCTGACCGACGTTACAGGGTCTTGAGATAATCTGATAAAGATTCAATGAGGGTGGTACCGCGGAATTCGTCCCTTGCGGCACCGCCTTTTTGTATTTTTTTCGGATAAATAGGGTGGTACCGCGATGTGTCCCGTCGCCCCTTGCCTTTTCGGCAGGGGGCATTTTTTATGGGAATCGGAGAGAAGAACAGCATGGGAGGAAGAAGCATGAACAGAAAGATGAAAGCAGTTTTGGCAGCAGCCATGGCAGGTCTTGTTTTCCTGGGAGCCGGATGCGGAGGAGACAGCGGAAAGAGCGGAGGAGCAGACGGCAAGCTGAAGATCGGTGTCGTACAGATTGTTCAGCACGGGTCTCTGGATGAGGCCAACCGGGGATTTGTAGACGGACTGAAAAAGCGGGGCTACGATGAAAGCAAAGTTGAGTTCGATCAGGAAAATGCGCAGGGCGATCAGTCAAACCTGAAAACCATTATTTCCCGATTCAAGGGAGAAAAAATGAATCTGATCTGCGCCATTGCCACACCGGCGGCACAGGCAGCAGCCAATGAAATCCGGGATGTACCGATTGTGGGAACGGCCATTACGGATTATGTATCGGCCAAACTGGTGCAGAACAATGAGAAACCGGGCGGCAACCTGACCGGCGTTTCCGATCTGGCGCCCATGGAAAACCAGATGGAAATGGGCCTGGCACTGGTACCGCAGGCAAAGACGATCGGCCTCATTTACTGCTCCAGTGAAGTGAACAGCGAAATCCAGGCGAACATGATGAAGGACTACTGCAGCAAGCACGGTCTGGCAGTAGAGGAAAGAACCGTCAATAATGTCAATGATATTCAGCAGGTTGCAGAATCTCTGGTGGGGAAAGTGGATTTCATTTATGTTCCCACCGACAATACCCTTGCTTCTTCCATTCCGACGCTGATGAAGGTGACCGATGCGAATAAGATCCCCGTTATCGTCGGCGCAGACCTCATGGCGAAGGACGGCGCTCTGGCAGCCCTTTCCGTGGACTATTACAAGCTGGGTCTCCAGACAGGCGAGCTCGCAGCAGATATTCTGGACGGCAAAGTGAAGCCGGAATCCGCACCGATTCAGCACCAGAAGGAATTCACGATCGTCATCAATAAGCAGGATGCGGAGATTCTGGGCATCAAGATCCCTGACGAAATCGCAAAGAATGCCCAGATGGTCTGATCGGAAGAACATCAGCCGGAAGAGAAGGATAACAGGATAGGAGGAAATCGGGATGAAGAGAAGAATGAAAGCAGTTTTGGCAGCAGCATTGGCAGGCATTGTTTTTCTGGGGGCCGGATGCGGAGGAGACAGCGGGAAGAGCAGCGGTGAGGGAGGAAAGCTGAAAATCGGGGTCGTGCAGATCATGCAGCATGGTTCTCTGGATGAGGCCAACCGGGGATTTGTAGACGGACTGAAGAAACGGGGCTACGATGAAAGCAAAGTTGAGTTTGATCAGGAAAATGCCCAGGGCGATCAGGCAAATCTGAAGACCATTGTTTCTCAGTTCAAGGGAGGAAAACTGGATCTGATCTGTGCCATTACAACACCGGCGGCACAGGCGGCAGCCAATGAAATCAAGGATGTGCCCATTGTAGGAACAGCCATTACCGATTATGTTTCGTCCAAGCTGGCAGAGAGCAATGAAAAGCCGGGCGGCAATGTGACCGGTGTATCCAATCTGACGCCCATTGACCGGCAGATGGAGCTGGGACTGGCGCTGGTGCCGCAGGCAAAGACGATCGGCCTCATTTACTGCTCCAGCGAAGCAAACAGTGAAATTCAGGCCAATATCATGAAGGATTACTGCAGCACGCACGGTCTGGCCGTGGAAGAGCGGACAATTCACAGTGTGAATGATATCCAGCAGGCAGCAGAATCCCTGGTCGGCAAGGTGGATTTCATCTATGTTCCGACGGACAATACCGTAGCATCGGCGGTTCCTACACTGGTGAAGGTGACCGATGCGAATAAGATTCCCGTTATTGTCGGCGCGGATATCATGGCTAAGGACGGCGCTCTGGCATCGCTTTCCGTGGATTACTATACGCTGGGGCTTCAGACCGGTGAGCTGGCCGCAGATATCCTGGACGGAAAAGTGAAGCCGGAGTCGGCACCGATTCAGCACCAGAAGGAGTTCACGACCGTCATCAATAAACAGGATGCGGAAATCCTGGGCATCAGGATTCCCGAGGACATTGCAAAGAAGGCAAAAATGGTATAAGGAAACGGTTCCGCAGGGAGCAGGGAGGCATGGGCGCCACTCTGCTTCTTTTGCGTTTCCGCAGAGTCCGGATGTGCAGCAGGAGAGGGCAGGTCAATTTTTTTCGGCAGGGGAGGATTTGTTTTTTCGGGGAAAAAGCAGGCTCCTTCCCGCCGCCGGTCCGGGAGAAAACGGCCTTTTCCGTTCGGTTCTGCGGCGGGGTTCTTTTCCTCTCCGGCAGGCCGGAGAAAGACGCGGAAAAACAGCACAGGGACGGAGAAAAGAACGGAGAGATAATTTTCGGCGAGGGGGAATTTCCGGGGATTTTATCTATTATTTCATGACTTCGGTGTGCTATAATACTTAAAGGAATATCCCGAAACGGGTAGACCGAATATTTTGCAGGGAAGGCGTGCTATGTCGGACATTCAGGAGCGTTTGGCAGAGGTGCAGGAACGCATACGAAAGGCAGCGGAAAAATCTCCTTATCACCAGAAAGTCACTTTAGTGGCGGTCACAAAATTCCATCCTCTGGCGGACATGGAAGAAGTGCTTCGTCTCGGTGTAAAAGAGGTGGGCGAGAACCGCGTGCAGGAAATGGAAGAAAAGTATAAAGAACTGACTCTTCCGGCTGTATGGAACCTGCAGGGCCATTTGCAAAAAAATAAAGTCAAGAAAGCGGTTGCCATGGCCGATTTGATCCAGTCCGTGGATTCTCCGGAAATTCTCCGGGAAATCAGCAAAAGGGCGGGAGAAATCGGAAAAGTACAGGATATTCTTCTGGAATTCAATATTTCCGGGGAAGAATCCAAGACGGGACTGCCTCCGGAATCCCTGGCAGACATCATCGGGGAAACGGAGAAATGTTCTTCCGTCCGGGTGCGGGGGCTCATGTGCATGGCCCCGGCCTATGAGGATCCGGAAATGACCAGACCTGTTTTCCGCAGGGCCCATGAAATGTGGGAAATCATGAAATCAAAATATCCGCAGGGTCAGATTGATATTTTATCAATGGGGATGACCCATGATTTTGAGCAGGCTATTGAAGAAGGGGCGACGATGGTCCGTGTAGGGACAGCTATATTCGGACCCCGAATCTATCGTTGAGAGGAGAAAAAGATGAGCTTACTGGACAAGTTCAAGGAACAGTTTGTAGATCGTGATGAAGAGGAAGAAGTAAGAGACGAGGAAATGGAAGAAGAACAGCAGCCGGCGGTCAATCCTGCAGCTGCCGTTCCTCCGAAGGCATCTGTCTCCCGGAATATCGGGCATATGGCGGCTCCCCGTCAGATGGCAAAGCCGTATACCATGGTTGTCGTGAATCCGAAGACGTTTAAGGATGCGGAAAAGATCGGCGATCATCTGAAGGCACAGCGTCCGGTAGTTATGAACATGGAAAAGACCGATGCGGATGAAGCACAGCGCATCGTTGATTTTGTACAGGGCATCATGTATGCACTGGACGGACGGATTGATCCGATTTCCGAAAGCATTTATCTCTGCGCGCCGAATAATATGAGCGTATCAAGAGAGAACTTTGCCGCTGCCTATCAGGGCGATGCCCAGCAGGCTCCGGCAGCTCCCTCCTGGAATGCGCAGGCTCCCCAGGGGCCGATCGGTCGGTAAGGAATGTCTGCCTTTTCGAATTTCCTGAAATGGATGAAAGTCCGGTTTGAGGAATCGGAAGACGATTATGAGGAGCCCGAGGCAGAGGAGAACAGCGCAATTCCCGGGCCTGGCGCGGTGCCCGCAAGAAGCGCTCATCCTCTGGAGGTTGTCATCATGACACCTACCTCTTACGGCGATGCGCGGAACGGCATCGATGCCCTGGCCAAGGGGCTCGTGGTGCTGGTAGTATTGGGGGACAATGTAGACGATGAAACAGCCAGCCGCTTTGTGGACTTCATGAGCGGTGCGGTGTATCTGGCTCACGGAAGCATCCGTCTGCTGAATGATAATGTACTCATTGTGGCGCCGTCTGCGGTGGAAATCGATGAGGACCGCCTCATTCCCGTATCGGGAATCCCTCTTTGGAAAGGACCGGGAATATGAAGAAAATCGTATTGATCGGCTGCGGTGCCATGGGAGGCGCTATCCTTTCCGGCTGCCTGAAAGCAGGCGTCTGGAAGAAGGAAGAGGTCTTCCTGAAGGAACATTCCCCGGAAGCCGGGGCGGAGAAGGCAGCGCGGTACGGTGTGCAGACCGCATCGGAACAGGATATAGCGGAAGCATCCATGGTCATTCTGGCCGTAAAGCCGAATATCATTCCTTCCGTGCTGAAGGAAATCAGTCCGCTGCAGCCGCGGCGGGTGCTGTCCATTGCGGCGGCGGTGACTCTGGCGGATCTGGAAGGCAGTCTTCCGGCCGGAACGGAGGTCATTCGGGTCATGCCGAATACCCCCGCTGCAGTGGGTGAAGGAATGGCTGCCATTGCTCCCGGTTCCTGTGCATCTGCAGATTTTGCGGAAGAAGCAGAAACCGTTTTCCGGGCGCTCGGCAGGGAAGCTGTTGTGACGGAGAGACAGCTCGATGAGCTGGGGGCTCTTTCCGGAGCCGGTCCGGGATATGCTTTTGTCATCATCGATGCACTGGCTGATGCAGGCGTCCTGATCGGGCTTCCGCGGAAGCTGGCTATTGAGGCGGCGGCACAGACCCTGTACGGGGCGGCCAAGATGGTTCTGGAAACGGGAAAGCATCCTGCAGAACTCCGCGATCAGGTGACCAGTCCCGGAGGCACCACCATTGCAGGGATCCACGCAATGGAGCAAAGGGGAATCCGGGCGGCTCTTATGGACGGCGTGAAGGCCTGTCTGGCCAAGTCCGATGAAATGGCGGGAAAATAGAAACTGATCGGGCTGCAGCGGAAAAGGAAATCCGGCACGGAAAACCGGAACCCTTTCCGGCTGCAGTCCTTCTTTTATGCTCGGAGGCTTTTATGAAAGATAAGGAAAAAATTCTCCGCTTCTTTGCGGCAGGCGGAGAGGAAGCAAAGGAGATGGCTGTCCGCCTGACAGATCTCGCGGAGTCTGTAGACCGGGGCCGGCCCTTTGCGGTGGGGCCCTTCATGTCCCCTTATGCGGCGCAGATCGCATCCACGATTGCAGGCCATATGAAGACAATCACCGCTCAGGCGGAAGGGGGCTATCATGAGGCGGAGCGAATCCGCATCATTTTCCGGCGGAACGATTACGAGGGGCCGGCAGACCCGGAAATCGCTCTTCTTTCCGTGACCTGGGACGGACGGTACCGGCTGATCGGCCACCGGGACGTACTGGGCTCTCTCATGGGACTCGGCATCGACCGGTCGGTCCTGGGAGATATCCTGATGCAGGGCGCAGGCTGTCAGGTGATCTGCGACCGGAATATGGTTTCCTGGCTGAAGGACAATTTCACCAAGGTGGCCATGGTCCGTGTGGAGGTTGAGGAAATTCCTCTGTCGGAGCTGGTGCCGCCGCAGAAGACGGCCAAGGAAATCCGGGCGACTGTAGCTTCCCTTCGCCTGGATGCAGTCGGTGCGGCAGGCTTCGGGATTTCCCGCAGCAAAATGGTGCAGGCTGTGGAAGGGGAGAGAACGGAGGTCAACTGGCAGCCCGCAAAGAGTGCATCGCAGGCGGTGAAGATCGGGGATGTCATTTCCGTCCGCGGAAAGGGCCGTATCGAGATTAAGGAACAGACCGGGACGAGCCGCAAGGGACGGATCGGTCTGCTGATAGACCGGTATAAGTAAAAGGAAAAAAGCCGTGCCTTTTGGGAATTGGCACGAAGGATGAAAAGGAATATAATGAGACCGTAAACCCTGAGAGGATGGGGACCGATTCCTGAAAATACTTTGGGAGATTCCCGCTTTTCCGTGAGGAGGAAATACCTATGATTACACCGATGGATATCCACAATAAAACGTTTTCCCGGCAGCTTCGCGGATTTTCCGCCGAAGAAGTGAACAGCTTCCTGGAAGAACTGGCCGGCGATTATGAAAAGATTTATCGTGAGCATCGAGAAATGGAAGAGGAAATCGATGCGATCCGCACCAAGCTGAGAGGCTATGAAAAAATGGAGCAGACCATGAGCGGTACGCTGATCATGGCCCAGGAAACAGCAGACAACGTGAAAAGAAATGCGGTAAAGGAAGCAGAGCTTTCCATGAAGGAAGCCCATGCAGAAGCCAAGAAAATCATGATTCAGGCAGAGGAAAAACGGCGCAGAATCAATGAAGAACTGCTGAAAACGGAAGGCAGCATGAATCTGTATCTGGAAAAACTGATGTCCAATTTCAAAACGGCCTATTCCCTGATTGAAGCCGCGAAGAATGTCAAAGCTCCTTCTCCGATTGAAGAAGTGAAGAGAGCGGAACAGCCTGCCCCGGCGTCCGCAGCTGCTCCTGCAGCAGAGGAAGAACCGGCAGAAAAACAGGGAGAAAATGCAGGAGGCGATCTTTTTGCTTCCGCTGCAGCAGATATCAAAGCTGCTTCTCAGAAGGAGTGATGGATATGGATCAGTATGTGACCGAATGGGCGAACCCGAATGTGGGGCTTTCCCTGAAAATCACAAAAATGCTTCATGAAGAAACGACCCCTTTCCAGCATATCCAGATCGCGGAAACAGAGCGGTACGGACGCCTTCTGATTCTTGACGGGGTATTCCAGACCTCTGTCAGAGATGAATGGACCTACCATGAAATGATTGCCCATGTGCCGATTATGATGCATCCCCATCCGGAGAGAGTCCTGATTATCGGCGGCGGCGACGGCGGTGTGGCCCGGGAAGTCTGCCGGCATGACTGCGTGAAGCAGGTGGACCTCTGTGATATCGACGGCCGGGTCATCGACCTTTCGAAAGAATATTTTCCCACCATTGCGGCGGCGCTCCTGAACCCTCCGGAAAAGCTTCATGTCCATGTGGGAGACGGCATTGCTTTTGCGGGATCGGTCAAAAATTTCTATGATCTGATTATCATAGACTGCTCGGACCCGATCGGGCCGGGAGAGGGACTGTTTACCCGGGAATTCTATAAAAGTGCAAGGGAAGCTCTTCGGGAAGACGGGCTCATTGTACAGCAGTCGGAATCCCCCATTGTGCAGCAGCAGACCGTACATGATGTATTCCGGGCTATGGGAGATGTATTCCCCATCGTGCGGATGTACTATTCCCATGTGCCGATCTATCCGGAATGCCTCCATTCCTTTATGATGGCCTCGAAAAAATATGATCCGCTCCGTGCGGAAATCTGCCATCCCTGCCCGCCTTCTCTGCGCTATTACAATGAAGGAATTCAGAAGAGCTGCTTTGTTCTTCCGAATTTCATCAAAGAGCTACTTTACGAGGGCAGGAAGAGTTTCTGAGAAATTTTGCAGACGGAGAAATCCCAACATACAGACAGCACCTTCATCAGGAGGTGCTGTTTTTGCGTGGGAAAATGGCTTTTCTGCGGACATGCAGAAAATTCTCTGCATAATCTGCATATTGTGAATACGGAAATTTCCCCGTACTGTCGGACAAAACAGGATTCCTCAGGGAAACAATAAAAATAAATCGGAAAAATTCTCAAAAAAAAATGTTGCAGATTTATGCAGATGGTTGTATAATTATCACATCGTTGAAAAAGCCCCTGTGAAGGGCGTAAATGTCTATACCAAAAGAGAAAGGCGGCATCATTATGTTGGATGTAAAAAATGTAAAAAAAGTAGTTCTTGCTTATTCCGGCGGACTGGATACCTCTGTTATTATTCCGTGGCTGAAAGAAAATTACGGCTGTGAAGTTATTGCGTGCACCGTCAACCTGGGCCAGCCGGAAGATTTTGATGCGATTCACAAGAAAGCACTGGCTTCCGGTGCTACCTATGCGGAAACGCTGGATGTACGCAAGGAATTCATTGAAGAATATGCTTACAATGTACTGAAGGCTGACGGAATTTATGAAGGCAAGTACCTCCTGGGAACCTCCTTCGCCCGTCCGCTGATCGGCAAGTGCCTGGTCGATATGGCCAAGAAATACGGCGCTGATGCCATCTGCCACGGTGCGACCGGCAAGGGCAACGATCAGGTTCGTTTCGAACTGACCATCAAGGCACTGGCTCCGCATATGAAGATCATCGCTCCCTGGAGAATCTGGGACATGAAATCCAGAGAAGATGAAATGGCTTATGCAGAAGCACACGGTGTGCCGATCGACAAGTATGATGAAAAGCAGACCGAAGAAGAAAAAGCAGCTCAGAAATATCCGTATTCCATGGACTGGAATATGTGGCATCTGTCCCACGAAGGGGATGACCTGGAAGATCCGGCCAATGCACCGCACAAGGATATGTACCTGGTTACCTGCGATCCGGAAGATGCTCCCGACAAGCCGGAATTCGTTACCATTGATTTCGAAAAGGGCGTACCGGTTGCTGTCAACGGCACGAAGATGGACGGTGTGGAACTGGTAAATACTCTGAATGCTATCGGCGCGAGAAACGGAATCGGCATTGATGACCTGGTAGAAAACAGACTGGTCGGCATGAAGTCCAGAGGCGTTTATGAAAACCCCTGCGGCTCCATCCTGTTCTATGCACATACCGAACTGGAAAGACTGTGCCTTGACCGGGCAACCTTCCACTTCAAGCAGTCTGCCGCCATCAAGTACAGCGAACTGGTTTACGACGGCATGTGGTTTGCTCCGCTGAGAGAAGCTCTCCAGGCTTTTGCCGATAAGACCAGCGAAACCGTTACCGGCAAGGTAACCCTCCGTCTCTACAAGGGCAATATTATGTCCCACGGCGCAGAAAGCCCGTATTCCCTGTACAATGAAGAATTCGTTACCTTCGGCGAAGACGATGTATACAATCAGGCCGATGCAGAAGGATTCATCAATCTCTTCGGACTTCCGCTCACCATCCGGGCTCTGATGATGGAGAAAAACGAAAAATGAGCGACATGATGTGGGGCGGCCGGTTTGCCAAGGCTGAGGAAAAGACTGCACTGGACTTCAATGCATCCATCGGCTATGACTGGCGGATGTACAGAGAAGACATTGCAGGCTCCCTGGCTCATGCAAAGATGCTGGCTGATCGGGGAATTATCTCCGAAGAGGACTGCCAAAAAATTACGGAAGGCCTGAAGGCCATCAAAAAACAGATCGATGAAGGAAATTTTGATTTCAAAATCGAGCTGGAAGATATTCATATGAATGTGGAGAAGCGCCTCACCGATGATATCGGCGATGCCGGCGCCCGTCTCCATACGGCAAGGAGCAGAAACGACCAGTGTGCGCTGGATCTTCATATGTACATGAAGCGGAATATCGGTCTGCTGGCAGACAAGCTGATTGCACTCGAGGAAGCACTTCTGGATGCATCTGTGAAGTACAGCGATGTGATCATTCCTGGCTATACCCATATGCAGCGGGCGCAGCCGGTCCTGTTCAGCCATCATATGCTTTGCTATTTCGCCATGCTGGAAAGAGATTTCCGGCGTCTGGAGGAATGCTGGGAAATGGCGGATATGTCTCCCATCGGGGCCTGTGCCCTGGCAGGGACGACCTATCCCACGAACCCGGAACAGGAAGCGGAAGCTCTGCACTTTTCCTCCGTGTACGGAAACAGCCTGGATGCTGTGTCCGACCGGGATTACCTGCTGCAGTTCCTGTCCTTTGCTTCCATCTGTGCGATGCACCTGTCCCGTTTGTCGGAGGAATTTGTTTACTGGAGCACCAGTGAATTCTCCTTTATCGAACTGGACGACAGCTATTCCACGGGAAGCTCGATCATGCCGCAGAAGAAAAATCCGGATATGTGCGAGCTGATCCGCGGAAAGACAGGCCGCATCTACGGTCACCTCATGGGACTTCTGACCGTGATGAAGGGACTTCCCCTGGCGTATGACAAGGATATGCAGGAGGATAAGGAAGGCGTATTTGATACGTTGGACAACCTTTCCATGGCTCTGGACCTCTATGCAGGAATGATCCGCACCATGAAGGTGAACGGAGATCATGCGAGAGAAGTTCTGGAGCATGATTTCTCCAATGCAACCGATATGGCCGACTATCTGGCAAAAAAGGGACTTCCTTTCCGGAAGGCCCATGCAGTGGTAGGCTCCGCCGTATACTACTGCATCAGAAACGGCAAGGTGCTGCATGACCTGACCATGGAAGAATTCCGGAATTTCTCGCCTCTCTTTGAGGAAGATATCCTGGATGCACTGAAAATAGAAAACTGCGTCAAAAACAGAGAAAGCTACGGCGGCACCGGTCCGAAATCGGTGGCCCGGCAGCAGGCTCACGGAAAGGACGCAGTCGAAAAGATGAAGAAAATATCCGGAGAATGGAAGGAAACCATGTCCTTCCTTGGATAAGATGCCGCGGCGCACTGCGCCTGGTATAGACAAATTCACACGGAAAGGGCTCTGCTTCGGCAGAGCTTTTTTCGTGCGGCTTTCTTTTCGGAAATACATGATACAGACGGAGAAAATGGTATATAATAAAAAAGATATCAAACGTACGGCATCCGGCAGCTTCCGGGTGCAGGTGTGCGGAAGAAACAGAAAAAGAAACGGGCGTTCTGTCGGCTGATTTCTGAAAGGGGAATTTTATGAACATTCATGAATACCAGAGCAAGCAGGTCATGAAGGAGTACGGAATCCATGTGCCGGAGGGCTATCCGGTCTTTACGGTGGACGAGGCCATCGAAAGTGCACGCCGTCTGGGAACGGACGTGGTCGTGGTCAAGGCGCAGATTCATTCCGGCGGCCGCGGAGAAGCGGGAGGTGTCAAGCTGGCTCATTCTCCGAAGGAAGCAGGGGAGTTTGCCAAGGAGCTCCTGGGAAAAACACTGGTGACCCGCCAGACCGGGCCGCAGGGGAAAAAGGTAAACCGGCTTCTGATCGAATCTGGCTGCCGGATCAAGAAGGAATACTACCTGTCGTTCCTGGTGGACAGACAGTCGGAATGCGTGGTCATGATGGGTTCGGAATCGGGCGGTATGTCCATTGAAGATGTAGCGGAGGAGCATCCGGAAAAAATCATCAAGGAATATATCGATCCGGTCATCGGCCTGGCAGATTTCCAGGCCATCCGCATGGCGTATGCGCTTCATATGGAACAGGCCGTGATCCGCAAGGCGTCCACCTTCATGAAGTACCTGTACCGGGTATTCATTGAGAAGGACTGCACGCTGGCGGAGGTCAACCCCATGGTGGTCACCGATGAGAATGATGTGATTGCTCTGGATGCAAAGCTGAACTTTGATGACAGCACGCTTCCCCGTCATCCGGAAATCGTGGCGCTCCGCGATATTTCCGAGGAAGATCCCAAGGAAAGGGAAGCGGCCAAGGAAGGTCTGAATTATGTCAATCTCGGCGGAGATGTGGCATGCATGGTCAACGGTGCGGGACTGGCCATGGCTACCGTGGACATTATCAAGGAAAACGGCGGCAGTCCGGCGAATTTCCTGGATGTAGGCGGTGATTCCACACCGGAAAAGATTGTGGCAGCATTCCGGATTATGACGGAGGACAATCAGGCGCACGGTATTTTCATCAATATTTTCGGCGGAATCAACCGGTGCGATGTCATTGCCGACGGAGTGGTGAAATCGGCAGCCATGCTGTCCGGCGGGAAGAATGAATTCCCGATTCCGGTGGTAGTCCGTCTGGAAGGAAGAAAGGTAGAGGAAGGCCGGAAAATCCTTCGGGAGGCGCAGGTTAAGAATCTGTACCCCGCAGAAGATATGGATCAGGGAGCCAAGCTGATTATTTCCCTGGCGAAAAAGCTGACCGAAGGAGGACTTGAAAAATGAGCATTTTAATACATAAGGATACAAAGGTCATTGTCCAGGGCATTACGGGAAGTGCGGCTCGTTTCCATACATCACTGATGCAGCAGTACGGTACGCAGATCGTAGGCGGCACCTCTCCGGGAAAAGCGGGCCAGCTCTGCTGCGGCGTGCCGGTCTTCAATACTGTCCGGGATGCCGTTACGGCTACCGGTGCAACCGCTTCCGTTATTTTCGTTCCTGCCTTTTTTGCAGCGGATGCCATCATGGAAGCGGTGGAAGCCAAGCTGGAGCTGGTGGTCTGCATTACGGAGCATATCCCGGTGGAGGACATGGTGCGGGTACACCGCTATATGGAGGGCAAGCGGACGGTTCTCATCGGACCGAACTGCCCGGGCATCATCAGTGTGGATGAATGCAATATCGGCATCATCCCGGGAGAAATTTTCCGGAAGGGCCATGTAGGCGTGATTTCCCGCTCGGGAACACTGACATATGAAGCAACCTACCAGCTGACCCAGGCAGGCATCGGCCAGACCGGTGCGGTGGGCATCGGCGGCGATCCCATCAAGGGAACGGATTTCATTGATGCCTTGAAGCTGTATAATGAAGATCCCGATACCTATGCTGTACTGATGATCGGGGAAATCGGCGGTCATGCGGAAGAGGAAGCCGCCAAGTGGATTTCCGTGAATATGAAGAAGCCCGTAGCAGGCTTCATTGCGGGACGTCAGGCACCTCCCGGAAAGAGAATGGGCCATGCAGGCGCCATCATTTCCGGAGGGAAAGGAACTGCGGCGGAAAAGATTGCGGCTCTTAATGCGGTGGGAATCCCCGTGGCAAAGACAGTGGCTCACATCGGCGATACCATGATTGAGCTGCTGAAGAAACACGGTCTTTACGATCGGTGTCATACCTGCTGAGATTCTGCGGCAAAATCTTGATATTCTGTTTTGCTCCGGTCCCGGAGCATTCCCCTGTCCGGAGGAGTTATGGCAAAAAATTTTCAGGATGCCCTTCTTGTACTGGTTTTCTTTTATTCCCTGTTCCGGGTGTACCAGGAAGGCGCTACCACTGTTAACCTGTTCATCGTTCTTTGTGCCTGCGTGGCGCTTCTTTCCATGATTTTTTCCCGCTGCGGCGTTTTCGACAAGGCCCGTAAGAAAAAAGAGGAAGCCATGAGGCGGCAGGAAGAAGAAAAGGAAAAAGAAAATAATTAAAGTCAAAAAACGCTGTGAAGAGAAATCTCTTCCACAGCGTTTTTTTGATGAAATCGTGATGGGCCGTTTTTGTGCCGTTTTTGTCAAAGCATTCCGACTATGTTAAAATTATGGATATAACAGAGGTTCCTTCGGCCTGACCGGAGGATATGCTTTTTGATCTGCGGGGTGATGATATGGATCTCGATCTGGAAGCGGTGAAAAGGCTCAACGGGCTGGCCGGCAGGGTACGGCCGCTGGACCTGATGATGGATCTGATGGCCCGGTACGGCCATTGGGCTTTCCTGATTTACGGATTGATTCTCTGGTTTGCACCGGGAGACAGGAAAGCGGAACGCCGTTTCTGCTGCGTGATTACCTTTGCGGCGGTGTGTGCGGCTTCTCTGATTTCCTTTGCGGCGGGAAAGCTCTGGAACCGTCCCCGTCCCTTTGTGAAGGACTGGAAAGTATGGAATTTTACGGGCCATAAGGCGAATGCTTCCTTTCCGAGCAATCACACCATGAACGGTGCCGTAGTGGCCATGCAGCTGCTGCGGATGCACATGCCCGGCTCCCGTCTGATGACGGTTCTGGCAGGGCTGCTTGCTTTTTCCCGGGTGTTTGCAGGCGTGCATTATCCGACGGATTTATTGGGCGGCATCACCATCGCAGGCCTGGTCCACACAGTGATGAATGCTGCTCCGGTGAAAGGACTGCTGGTGCCGGCGGCATCGTTTTGCTCCTGTCTGTCCGATTGGCTCTTCCGGAGCCGGGGGAAATGACGGATGGCGGCCGGTGAAGGCGCAGGCAAGCTGTCCATTGTGCGCATTATTCAGATCCTGCTTCGGGAGTCGGATGAGGACCACCCGATGACGCAGCAGGAAATCGTTTCACAGCTGGAAGAAAAGTACGGCATGACGGTGAACCGGAAGTCGGTAGGACGGAATCTGAACCGGCTGAAGGATGCAGGGCTTCCCGTAAATTGCCGGGAGGTGACCCGGATGATGAACGGAAAGCAGGTGCCGCTTTCCCTGGACTGGTACTGGGATCATGCTATGAATACGGAGGAGCTGACTCTCCTTTCCGACCTTCTTTATTTTTCTCATCTTCCGCAGTCTGCGGTGCGGCAGCTTTCGGAAAAGCTGCGCCGTCTCCACAGCCGGTCCTTTGATGACGGGAAGGGCAATATCCGGAATCTTCCCGCTCCGATGAAGGCGGCCAAGCCGGAGGCGCTGCTTTCTGTGATCGGGACGGCTCTTTCCAGAAAGAAAAAAATTGCTTTCTATTACGACCACTATGAGGCTGACGGGAAACGCCATCATGACCGGACCCCGTCGGGGGAGGACCGGCGGTATATCCTTTCTCCCTTTGCCGTGGTTGCTTCCGATGACCGTTACATCCTTCTGGGGAATCCGGAGGGAAGCATTTCCCTGGCGGCATACTTTATCGACCGCATCAGCGAAGAGGAAATTCTGGAGGAAGCAGCGGTGCAGCAGAAGGACGTTCCTCTGGCAGCAGGGGAAAAGCTCGTTGATTATCTGTATCGGCAAAGTGCGGTTTATACGGGGTTTCCGGAAATCTGCTCCTTTGAGGCGGACAGCCGGCTCCTCTCGGAAATCATGACGGATTTCGGCAAATCGGCACATCTGGTTTCCGCGCAGCAGGACCGGGTGACGGTAGAGGTGATGTGTCCCTGCTCGGCCATGAAGGCATGGGCACTGGCCCGGGCGCCGCTGGTGAAAATCCTTTCCCCGGCGTACCTGGTCAAGGAAAGCAAGGAGGCGGCCGATGAACTGAGCCGCCTGTATGACGGCCTATGACGGACGCGGTGATAACGGTCCTTTACGGGGCACTGTTCCTGCTTCTCGGGGTGCTTGTCTTCCTGTTCCTGCTTCTTCTTGTGCCGGTGCGGTATTCCTTCACGGCAGACCGGAAGGGAATCACCGCGGAGGTTTCTCTCTTTTTCGGCCTTCTGGGAAAGAGGAAAATCTTTCCTGACAGAGAGGAAGAAAAACAGGAGGAGAAACCGGACCGGCTGGTGAAAAACGGCAGCGCACCTCCTCCGGCAGAGGGAAAGCAGGAAGAAAAATCGGAAACGGCAGAACGGCCGGCTGCTCCGGAAACACCGATACCTCCGGAAATCCCTGCCGAAGCCGGAAAAGACGGGGGGCCGGAAAAGGATGACGGGGAAATCTCCTCCCGGGAAGCGCAGCAGGAGCTGGACCAGATCCTGGATGCATACGATCGGGCACTGGATGAGGAAAGAGAAGCCGGACGGGAGACAGAATTGCCTGAAACAGAAGAAGCTGTCCGCCCGTCCCTGTGGGCGCAGCTCCGGTTCGCTGTCCGGAACGGACTGGCAGAAAAGGCATTCTCTGCGGCAAGCGCGCTTCTCCGGCACAGTTTCCCCGGAAGATGGGAAGCAAGGGGAGAATTCGGCACCTCCGATCCGATGCATACAGGGGTCATCTGCGGCCTTACACGGGCCTTCTTCTGCAGGGAAACGAAAGATGTAGTCTGGAATTACGTCGAACCGAAAACGGATCTGACGATTTCCGCAGGGGGAAGAATCCTTCCTCTCTATGCGGTATATATTGTGCTCCGCCTGATCCTGTCAAAGCAGGCGCGGGAATTTTATCATTTCAGAAAGGGAAGAAAAGGAAAATGGACGAAGAACTGAGAAAGAAGATTTTTGAGGACTTCAAGAATATGATTACCACGGAATCGGTCGTAGGGAAGCCGATTTACCTGGGCGATGCAACCATCGTTCCCTTTGTGGATGTTTCCTTCGGCTTCGGCACGGGAACACACGGCTCTGCTGCGGCGGGCGGTGCCGGCGGAGGAAAGATGACTCCCACGGCCGTGCTGATCATGAAAGGGGAACGGGTGGAGCTCTTTTCCATCAAAAATGCCGCTTCCAATACGGCAATGGATCGGATCATCAATCTGGTGCCGGAAGTTATCAGCCATTTCGGAAAGAAAAAGGAGAAGCGGGATGAGGTGCGGGAAGCTGCTCTGAAGGAAGCCAAGCAGGCCATGGCAGAGGAAGCGGAAACCGCAGCACTGGAAGCCAAGGGCGGAAAAGAAAAGTAAGTATTCTTTTCTTTTAAACAATTTATAAACCGCATTGTATTTTGACTGATGTCGATTGACACCGGATGATTCTCAGATTATTATAAACTTATATTGATTCTCCCGTATGACGGGAGTGTTAACAGGAGGATAATATCATGAAAATGAAAAAAACGGCAGCTGTTGTTGCAGCAGGTCTGATTTCCTTAGGCGCTATGGTTCCGGCATTCGCAGCAGGAATCGGTTATGTAAATTCCAATGCTCTTCTCCAGGCACATCCGAAAATGCAGAAGGCACAGCTTGATATGAGAACCGCTGCTCAGAAGGCACAGGATAACTTCAAGAGCCGCAGCGCAGGCAAGACTGACCAGGAAAAGCAGGAAATCGCTATGGAAATCCAGAAGGATCTGGAGGCCAAGGAAAAATCCACCATGCAGCCGATTCTGAATGACATCATGAAAGCCATTCAGCAGGTACGTCAGGAAAAGGGCCTCGACATCATTCTGGAACAGGGTGCTGTAGTTGACGGCGGCGAAGATGTAACCGCTGCAGTTGCTCAGAAACTGGCAAAATAAGATTTATCAGAAAGAGGACGATGCGGAGGGGACTCCGTATCGTTTTTTGTTTTTCAGAGGAGAAGTCTATGGAACAGTTGCGCAGACTTTGCGAGGCTATGATTGAGTATGATAAGGGGGATCCGAAGCGGATCCATCATTTCCTGAAGGTGCATGCCTTTGCCCGGCTGATCGGGGAGGAGGAAAAGCTTCCGGCACATACACTTTTCATTCTGGAAGCGGCCGCCTATGTCCATGACATAGGGATTCACGAGGGGGAACGGCGCTTCGGACGGAACGACGGCCAGATCCAGCAGGAACTGGGGCCGGATGAAGCCCGGCCGATGCTGGAGAAGTTGGCCTTTGCTCCGGAGGATACGGAACGCATACTCTGGCTGATTGCCCATCATCATTCCTACGGTTCCATTGACGGACCGGATGCGCAGATTCTGGCCGAAGCGGATATGCTGGTCAATCAGTATGAGGACGGAGCGGAAAGAAAGCAGAATGAAGCCCTTTACCGCCGTCTGTATAAAACGGAAACGGGAAAACGCCTTTTCCGTACGCTGTATCTGGAGACCTATCATGCGTGATACGTCTCTGGTATATCCGGTAAGAGCGGACGGAAAGATTCTGCTCGGCCGGAAGCGGAGGGGAATGGGCTTCGGCAAATGGAACGGCTTCGGCGGAAAGATCGAAGCGGGAGAAACGATGCGGGAATGTGCGGCCCGGGAGCTTTTTGAGGAGTCCTCTCTGCGGATCCGTCCGGAAGCGCTGATTCCGGCAGGCGATTTGTATTTTCATCAGCCCAGCGATCCCCAGTGGTCTCATGCCGGTGTGGTATATTTTGCCCGGGACTGGGAAGGCACGCCGCATCTTTCCGAGGAGATGGAGCCCAGATGGTTTTCTCCTGCGGAATTTCCCTATGAGGAAATGTGGATGGCGGACCGGATCTGGCTTCCGATGATCCTTTCCGGAAAGAAAATCCGGGGAACGATTTATTTTGCCGAAGACGGGGAAACCGTGTATGATTATGAATTTACGGAGATGGAATGATGGCGCAGGACCTGGCATCGCTGCTCCTGGACTGGTTTGAAACCCATCGGCGGGAGCTTCCCTGGCGGGAGGATAACCCGCGGAATCCCTATCATGTGTGGATTTCCGAAATCATGCTGCAGCAGACCCGGACGGAGGCCGTGAAGGGATATTTCTCCGCCTGGATGGACCGTTTCCCCACCGTGGAGGCTCTGGCAGAGGCAAGTGAGGCAGAAGTCCTCCATGCCTGGCAGGGACTGGGCTACTATTCCAGAGCGCGGAATATTCACAAAGCTGCCGGAGAGATTGCCGCTGCATACGGAGGCCGTTTTCCCCGGGATGAGAAGGAAATCCGGAGCCTGCCCGGCATCGGCGACTACACGGCAGGGGCTATCCTTTCCCTGGCTTACGGAGAAAAGGTGCCTGCCGTTGACGGCAATGTGCTTCGTGTGTATGCCCGGCTGTATGATGTGGAAGAGGACATTACCCGTACAAAGGGAAAGAAGGAAATCCGGGCTCTGGTGGAAAAGACACTGCCGGAAAGAGCAGGGGATTTCAATGAAGCGCTGATGGATCTGGGTTCGGAAATCTGTATTCCCCGCCGTCCCCGCTGTAGTGAGTGCCCGCTGGCTTCTCTCTGTGAGGCTTTTCGGAAAGGAAAAACGGAATCACTTCCCGTAAGAGTGCCGAAAAAGAAGCAGAAGGAATACAATGCTTTCTGTGCGGTATGGATCAGGGACGGCAAAGTGCTTCTGCATAAAAGGGGAAAGACAGGCATGCTGGCTTCCATGTGGGAATTTCCCATGGTGCTTTCCGAAGCGGAAGCCGATATTTCCGCCGGAAGAAAGGAACTGGAGCAGATGCTGGACGGGAAGGCGGAAGAGCTGGTCTGGTCCTATACGCATATTTTTACCCACCGGATCTGGCATATGAAGGCCTATCTTTTTGAGGCAGGACAGGTGCCGGAGGGAGAATACCGATGGTTTTCCCCGGAGGAGTATCAAAGGATTCCGCTGGCCGGGCCTCATGCGAAACTGGCGGCACTGGCGGAAAAGTATGTATAGGGAAAACCGGTATAGCGGCGGACTGCAGAAAGGAGGCTTTTATGGGCTGGGTATTTCTGATTAACGGAATCTTTACGATCGCAGGTCTTTTGAACGGACTGCTCTGGGCTTTGCTGCACGGCGGGCGGAGAATCGGCCGCTGTCTTTTCCTGGGATGGCTCTGTGCCGTTATTCCTGCATGGTACTACCTGTGGTATGCCAAGGGGTACAGTCTGCTTCCCGACTGGACGATCTGGCCGGCATATATCCTGTGCGGACTTATGGTTGCCAATCTGATTTTTTTGCTGCCTGCACTGTGTCTGGCTGTTCTGTCCGTTCCGAAAAAGCTTCGGCCGGTGACGGAGAAGCTGAGCGGGGCAGTTCTGGTGCTGGCTGTTCTGATCGGGATTTACGGGACTGTTGACGGCAATCTCCGGGAGCAGACCGAATATATCGATATCTGGTCCGACCGGATTCCTGCAGGATTTGAGGGATATCGGATCGCGCAGATGACGGATGCACACATCGGTCCCTATTTCCGCTATACGGATCTGCCGGGAGAAATAGAAAGAGCACGGAAAGCGGGAGCCAAGGCGCTCTTCTTTACGGGAGATCTGATTGATGATATAAAATTCATGCCGGAAACGGCGGAGATTCTTGCCCGGTCCGTTCCTCTTTTTCCGGACGGCATCATTTATTCCTGGGGGAATCATGAATTTTACCGGGGGAAAGAATATATCCGGAGCGAGCTGGAAAAAACACCGGTGATCCTTCTGGAAAATCAGCATACGGTTTTGCACCGGGGCGGAGACACACTCTATGTGGCCGGGGTGGATTTTCCCTTCTCCAAGGGGGAAGCAGAGGTACGGGAAAGAAAGGAATGGATGGATCAGGCATACGAGGGAGTTCCCGACGGAGCGCCTTCTCTTCTCCTGTCCCACTGCACGGACTTCATCGATGACGGCTTTGCACGGGGCGTCATCCTGACCATGACGGGGCATACCCACGGCACACAGATCGGCCTTCTGGGAAAACCGATTCTGACGCCGTTCCCGTATACCCGGGGAATGTACAGCGACGGGACCCATTACGGGTATGTGTCCAGAGGAAGCGCCGGCTGGTTTCCGTTCCGGTTCGGCTGTCCCCGGGAACTGGTGATTTTCACTCTGCACAGCGGAAAGAAACCGGAAAGCGTCTGACCGGATTCTCCGGAGCTTTCAAAGCGGCATATAAAAAGCCCTCCGTTGCCGATGGGATGACTGCATCGGCAATGGAGGGCTTTTGTGTGCGGAAAATGATGAAGATCCTCCGGCAGGACCGCATGAAAGAGGGGCGGAGCCGTACCGGTCAGCTCCTGGAGGCTGACAGTGTGGTATCGATCTTATTTTCCGGCTTCTGCGAGGTCTTTACGATTTCGCTCCGGATATTTTCCATCTGTTCGTTATTCGCTTCCGTCAGGGATTCCAGAACCACTGGGTCGCCGTTTTCGTGGGTCAGAGGCGTTTCAATGGTTTTGGAAACGGTATGGTAGGAAAAGACTTTATCCCGCCCGCCGTCCTTCGGTGTGACGATCAGGCGGCCTCCGTCAATCTTTCCTGTGCCGGAAAGGCTGCCTTCGATTTCCTTGCTTCCGTTCTGGACGCGGTGTACTACAGTAATGGTATTGTCTTCATTTTTGGTAAAGGTGACGGTTTCCAGATTGCGGATATGGTCGCCGGACCAGTTGACGCCTGCTTCCTGGACGCCCCACCAGGTACCCTGCCAGGGGGTCCCTGCGACGAAGTGATAGATGGTATAAATCCCGCCTCCCAGAAGGAGAATCAGGACAATGACGGCCGGAATGATATATTTTTTCATAGGATTTCCTTATTTCTTCATGCAAACTGAGTTATATTTCATTATACTATAAAGAAAGAAATGAAAAAAGCGGAATTTCCCGATAAAATCCCCGCAGGGGGCATTGCAGAAGCCAGGAGGAATTTATTAAACGGGATGATTATTTTTGTGTAATTATTGCAGGAAATGGTGAAAAAACGCTTTAAATGGCTTTGGAAGCGTTTTTATGGTAAAATAAGAAAAGCGAAGGGGGAGGCTTCCGCCTCCTTTTTATTATGTAATACAGGGAAAGGAGTCTTTATGGACTGGAAAGAAGGAAAAATCATCAATACCCCTCTGGAAGGGCAGATGAAAAATTCCTATATTGATTATGCCATGAGTGTTATCGTGACCCGTGCACTTCCCGATGTGCGGGACGGTCTGAAGCCGGTTCACCGCCGTATTCTTTATGCAATGAGCGAAGCAGGCATGCTGCCGGGAAAGGCGTATAAAAAGTCTGCCCGCATCGTCGGCGATGTTCTGGGTAAATATCATCCGCACGGAGATACTGCCGTGTATGAATCGGCAGTCCGCATGGCACAGGATTTTTCCACCCGTTATCCGCTGGTGGACGGCCACGGCAACTTCGGCAGTGTGGACGGCGACTCTGCGGCGGCCATGCGTTATACGGAAATGCGTATGGCAAAGATTACTGTGGAAATGCTGAGAGATATTGATAAGAATACGGTGGATTTCATGCCGAACTACGACGGTTCTCTTCAGGAACCGCTGGTTCTTCCTTCCCGTATTCCGAACCTTCTGGTCAACGGCTCCTACGGGATTGCCGTCGGCATGGCCACGAATATTCCGCCGCACAATCTGACAGAGGTCATTGACGGACTTTGTGCTATGATCGACCGTCCGGACATCACCATTCCGGAACTGATGCAGTATATCAAAGGGCCGGATTTCCCGACTGCCGGCATTATCGTAGGCAGAAAGGGCATCGAAGATACGTACCGCACCGGCCGGGGAAGCATCACGGTCCGGGCAAAGACGGATATCGAGGAAATGGAAAGAGGAAAGAACCGCATTGTTGTGACGGAAATTCCTTATCAGGTCAACAAAGCGCGTCTCATCGAATCCATTGCCGATCTTTCCCGCCAGAAGGTACTGGACGGCATTACGGCGCTGCGGGATGAATCGGACCGGAGCGGCATGCGGATCGCCATCGAGCTCCGGGCGGATGTTAATCCGGAAATCATGCTGAACAATCTGTTCAAGCATACCCAGATGCAGATTAATTTCGGCGCAATCATGCTGGCTCTGGTGGACGGCCACCCGCGGATTTTGGATCTGAAACAGATTCTGTACTATTACCTGCAGCATCAGGAAGAGGTTATCACCCGGAGAAGCCGGTATGAGCTGGATAAAGCCAGAGCCAAGGCGCATATTCTGGAAGGTCTGCTGATTGCTCTGGATCATATCGACGAAGTTATCCGGACCATTCGGGAATCCCGCACCGATGAAATTGCCAAGGCGGCACTGATTGAAAAATTCGGCCTTTCCGAAAAGCAGGCTATTGCCATTCTGGATATGCGTCTCCGCCGTCTGACCGGACTGGAAAGAGACAAGCTGGAAGCAGACTATAAGGACGTGAAGGAGACCATTGCTTACCTGGAAGATCTGCTTTCTTCCAGAGAAAAGATCATGCAGGTTGTCAAGGAAGAACTGGAAGAAGAAAAGAAGAGCTTCGGCGATGACCGCCGCACGGAAATTACCGATGCAGCAGATGATTTTGAAATCACCGATCTGATTCCGGATGAACCCATGACGATTACGCTCACGAAGCAGAATTATATCAAGCGCATGGATTCCGGCGATATCCGCGTACAGAGAAAGGGCGGCCGCGGCGTGTCGGGGATGAAGATGAAGGACGACGATTATGTATGGAAGCTGCTCAATACCTCCACCCATAACCGCATTCTCTTCTTTACCAATAAGGGCAAGGTTTATATGAAGACAGCCGTTGAGCTGCCGAAATCGAGCCGTACCGCAAGAGGCAGCGCACTCATTAACTTCATCCCCAGTCTGGCGCCGGATGAAAGAGTGACGGAGCTTCTCGATGTGGATGCAGCCGGGGAAGATACGAAGTACCTCCTCATGGTAACGGCCAACGGATATGTGAAGAAGACCGAGCTTTCCGAATACAAGAATATCAACCGGAAGGGCCTCATTGCGGTTCGTCTGAATGAAGGGGACAGCCTGGTTACGGTCCTGTCTATCCGGGGTGATGAAGATGTTATCCTGGGAACCCGGTTCGGCATGGCCATCCGCTTCTCCGTATCGGATGATGTGGTGAGAAATATGGGCCGCGGCGCAGCGGGCGTTCACGGCATCCGTCTTACCGAAACGGACGGCGTTCCCGATGAAGTAGTCGGTGCGGTTATTGCAGGAGATAAGGATATCTTCACCATTTCCGCGGACGGCAATGCAAAGAGAAATAAATCCTCCGCCTACCACCTGCAGGGCCGGAACGGTCAGGGCGTGCGGAATTTCAAGAAGGGCTATGAGGTTGTGGCTCTTGTAGCGGCCGATGACCAGGATGAACTGGTCGGTGTTTCCGAACAGGGAATTACCATCAAGACAAAGGCCAGCCAGATTTCCAGCAAAAAGGCCAAGGCAGGCCAGGGCGTCATTCTCCAGAGACTGGAGGAAGGCGACCGGATCGCTTCCATTGATGTTCTGACCGGTGACGGCGAAGAAGATCAGGACTGATTGATTTAGACAGAAATCCCGAAAATGACTGTATTTTCGGGATTTTTTGTTTTCCGGAAGCTTTTCCGTAGTCATGTATGGCACAGCGGATTTTCCGGAGGGAATGCTGCTTCCGATAAAGAAACAGGCAGACAAAAGCTCCGCCGTGCGGTTCGGGCGTACGGCGGAGCTTTTTCTGTCCGGCTTTTCTATTTTTAGTTATTCTTTCATTTTATCAAAATCCTGATTGAGCCGGTTTTCTGCAGAGGCAAGCTTGTTTCTGGCGGTCCGGGTCCATTCCTCGTTCTGAGCCAGCGTCTTTTTGGCCATGGAAATCATCTTTTCCAGCTCAGCCGGCTGCGGCCCGCCCTTGACGGCGCGGTGGCGGACGATGGCGGCAGGGTCTTTGGAATCATTCCATTCCTGTTCACTCATGGGGAAGACCTTCGGCAGGTTCGGGTCGGTCTTTGTCAGAGTATCATACACGGACTTTGCCTGCTCGTAGGTGAAGTTCATCGGCGTGATCTGATGGGCTCTGGCATAGGTGACAATCTCCGAAGCGAAGTGGTGGCCTTCCCGGAAGGGGATGCCGTGGTTCTTCATGAGGCGGTCGGCGATTTCCTGGGAGCAGGTCCAGTCCAGATCCAGCTCTTCCAGGGAGCGGTTCTTATCAATGACCAGGCTGTTCAGAATTTTATCAAATTTCCCCAGCATGGCTGCGGCGGGAACCATCGTATCATTGGAGCCGCTGAGCCGTCCGTCGGGCATTCCGGCGGGGATGTTATGGGCACGGAAGACGGCACCGGCTGCATCGCCCAGGAGCGTGCCTGCATCGGCCCGGGTGCTGTTCAGAAGACCGGGATTCCGTTTCTGGGGCATGGCAGAGGAAACGTAGGTGGTATCGGCGCCTTCCCGCAGGAGAATCCACGGACGGGGCTGGGCATACTGCTGCATGATTTCTTCAATGAAGCCTGTGGTGTGGATGGCAATGGCGCTGACAATGCCGGCTGTTTCTATGGGGGCTTCCTGCGTGAAGACCTGGCCCGCATCGTAGGTGTTGTAAGCAATGGAATCAAAGCCCAGATAGGAGGCCATGCCGTCCCGGTCCAGCGGCCAGCCGGTGCCGTTCAGTACGGTGGCGCCCATGGGAGAACGGTTGAGCCGTGCATAGTACTGCTGCAGCCGTTCGCTGTCTCTGGCATAGGCATTGGCGTAGGCAATCAGATAATGGGCAAGGCTGTTCGGCTGAGCGGCTACACCGTTGGTGTAATTCGGAATCAGCGTGTCCTTATTTTCCTCAGCGAGACGGATCAGATCCTTCTGGACCTGATTCAGCCGGTCGGAAAGAACGAGAAGATGGTCCCGCTGTTCCATGATGGAGGTGGTGGACAGCATATCCTGTGAGGAACGGCCTGCATGGATTTTGGTAATATCCGGTCCGCCTTCTTTGATCAGGTAGGGCTCATAGGTGATGACGAGACGGGGACGGCTGCCGTCCGGGGAATTTCCCTGGTCGATTACCTTCTGGATGGCACGGGCAAAATCCCGGCCTTCGGCGGGGGTAAGCAGTCCGTCCCGTGTATTGAGGATGTCCGATGCCTTATTGATCTGGGAAAGATAGTAGAAATTGTCCCGCGGTTCCTCCCGGGCGAAAGCGGCGCCGGAGGAAAGAAGAGCGGATAAAAGAAACAGAACAGCAGTTTTTTTCATCATAGCCTCCTGTGATCATAAAATGCAGACGGCCGGGGATGTCCGGAAAATCTGCCTGTATTATAAGGAATATCCGAAATTATTATATGCCCGGACGGGCCGGGAAAGAAAGAGATGCAGGGAAAGAAGATGTAAAGGGAAAATGCTTGACAGAAGAAATATCCTTCTGTATAATGGTTAGCGTTATGGTGATCGTATGTTTATAGAAGACATTGTACAAAAAGGAGAACTCCTGGACTGCTACGGAGCGCTCCTGACAAAACGGCAGAAGGAATGCCTGGATCTGTATTACAATGAAAATCTGACTCTTGCGGAAATTGCGGAGCATTTTCATATTTCCCGGCAGGCTGTACATGATGCGATGCGCCACGGGGAAGAGCAGCTGGCCGATTACGAAAAGGCGCTGTCCCTGGCTTCGGAAAAAAGAAAGCGCCGGGAAGCGGCTGCGGCGCTGGAAGCGCTTCTTCCGGAAACAAAAAAGGAAGAAGCCAGACCGTTTTTAGATATTTTGACAGAATGAGGTGACCCGATGCCTTTTGAAAATTTAGGAGATAAGCTGCAGAATGCCTTCAAGGATCTCCGGGGCAAGGGCAAGCTGTCCGAAAGTGATATTGACGGAGCCCTCCGGGAAGTACGGCGGGCGCTTCTGGAAGCGGATGTCAACTTCAAGGTGGCCAAGGATTTTATTGCCCATGTGCGGGAAAAAGCCATGGGAGAAGAGGTCTTCGGCAGCCTGAAGCCGGATCAGACCGTTATCAAGATTGTACGGGATGAGCTGACCGCACTTCTCGGGGGTACGCAGAGCAAGATTACCCTTTCCTCCAAGGGCATGACGGTGATCATGCTGGTAGGGCTGCAGGGGGCCGGCAAGACTACGACTGCGGGCAAGCTGGGGCTGATGTTCAAGAAAAAAGGACATCGTCCGCTGCTGGCAGCATGCGACGTTTACCGTCCTGCTGCTATCAAACAGCTGGAAGTCCTGGGGCAGCAGACCGACATTCCGGTGTACCGCATGCCTCCCAATGTGGATCCGGTGCACATCGCGGAATATGCGGTGGATACGGCAAAGGCCTACAACCGGGATATTGTGATTCTCGATACCGCAGGCCGTCTGACCATCGATGAAAAGCTCATGGCGGAGCTGCGGAATATCAAGGATACCGTTCATCCCCATGAGATTCTCCTGGTGCTGGACTCCATGACCGGCCAGGATGCCGTAACTACGGCAAAGGCATTTGACGAAAGCCTGGGCATCGACGGGACCATCCTGACAAAGCTGGACGGCGATGCCCGCGGCGGTGCGGCTCTTTCCATCAAGACCGTTACCGGGAAACCCATCAAGATGATCGGCGTTTCCGAAAAGCTGGACGGAGGGCTGGAAGATTTCCATCCCGACCGTATGGCAGGCCGAATCCTGGACCTGGGCGATCTGGAAACATTGATTGAGACAGCCCAGCGCAACCTGGACGAGGAGTCCATGAAGGATGCGGCAGGAAAGCTCAGAAAGGGCGAATTCACCCTGGACGATTTCCTGAAGCAGCTGAAGCAGATCCGCAAGCTCGGTTCCTTCCAGTCCATCCTGGGAATGATCCCCGGCATGGGCAAATTCAAGGAACAGCTGAAGGATGTAGACCTGGACGGAAAGGCCATCAAGCACATTGAGGCCATTATCCTTTCCATGACCCCTGCAGAAAGGGCCAATGTGAAGATTCTGAACGGCAGCCGGAGAAAGCGCATCGCCGACGGCGCCGGCGTACCGATCCAGGATGTGAACCGCATGATGAAGCAGTTCACGGAAATGCAGAAAACCATGAAAAAGATGCGCGGCAAAAAAATCAATCCATCCAAGCTGGGGAACCTAGGGAACCTGAGCGGGATGTTCCGCAAATAATCGAGACTATTTCAAGGAGGTGAAATTATGTTAAAAATTCGTCTGACCCGTCTTGGTGCAAAGAAGAGCCCTTTCTACAGAATTGTTGTTATTGATGCAAGAGCAGCAAGAAGCGGCGCTCCGGTTGAAACTCTCGGCTGGTATGATCCGGCAAAGAAGGATGCTCCGGTAAAGATCGAGGAAGAAAAGACCCTGTCCTGGCTGAGCAAGGGTGCACAGCCCACCGACACTGTTCGTTCCATCCTGAGAAAGAACGGAATCCTTGCCAAGTTTGCAGAAGCAAAGAAATAATGGGGGCCGTATATGAAAGAATTGGTGGAAACACTTGTTAAGGCTCTTGTCAGGAATCCCGATGCCGTAACGGTAGATATCGTTCGGAAGGGAAACCTGGAAATCTACCGGGTGCATGTCGCTCCGGAAGATATGGGTAAGGTTATCGGCAGAAAGGGACGCATTGCCAATGCGGTCCGCACCGTCGTCAAGGCGGGCGCTTTGCGGGAAAACCGCAAGGTTGCTGTCGATATTATTTAAGAGGTGTCACAATGGATGAAATACAAGTCCTGATCCCTGTAGCGGTAAAATCCAGGCTGACAGAAAACCTGAAAGCCAATCTGCTTGCTGAAATCGGCCAAAATCTTTCCCGTGTCGAACATGATATGGCACAGCTGGAATTTGAAGCCAACGGAAAGCTTGCGGAACAGGCAAAAATCAACCTGCAGGCAGTAGCTCCTCTCCGTGCGCAGTATGATGCGCAGAGAGCGCGTATGCAGCAGGTGAAGGAAAAGCTGGAAGCCGATAAGGCGCATCTGGAAAAGCTGGCTATCGGTGCAGAAATCAACCGTGCACCTATGAACCGTCTCGTAACTCTTCATGTCGGTGATGATATGAATGCTGCAGTAGGCGGGGAAATCCTGGTTGAAGACGGAAAGATCGTTGCTTTCCGTGATTAATATGAAATCCGATGAAATGATCGTCATCGGCCGAATCGTTGCCCCGCATGGTGTGCGGGGTGATTTGCGTATTCTTCCCGATATCGAACGGCCGGAGATCTTAAAGAAGCTGAAAAGGCTTTTTATCGGAGGGAAGTCATATCCCATCCTTTCTGCGCGTCCTCATAAGAATGTATATATTCTTCATGTGGAAGGCGTGGAGGACAGAAATACGGCAGAAACTCTTGTTTCCGGGACGGCAGAGATTCCCCTTGCGGAAATTCCCCCCTGCCCGAAAGGCACTTACTATTATTTCCAGCTGCTCGGACTGACGGTAGTCTCCGATGCAGGGGAAAAGGTCGGCACACTTTCGGAAATCCTGGAGACAGGGGCCAATAATGTTTATGCTGTCAGGCAGGAGAACGGAAAGGAAATTTACCTTCCCGCCATTCCTTCCTGCATTCTTTCCGTGGATCTGAACAAAAAGGAAATGACGGTTCATCTGCCGGAATGGGAATGATAAAAGCTTTTCCCGTAAGGGAAATAATTTTCAAAAGCTTCCTCAGTTTAGGAGGCAGGAAATGAAGATTGATATATTATCCCTATTTCCCGAATTCATAGAGGCTTTTTTTCATCAGAGCATGATCAAAAGAGCACTGGAAGCGGGACTTATGGAAATGGCTGTGACAAATCCGCGGGACTTCACCCTGAAGAAGCATCGTCAGGTGGATGATACCATCTACGGAGGCGGTGCGGGTATGCTGATGATGTGCCAGCCTCTTTTTGATGCAGCCAGACATGTGCTTCCGGAAAAAGGACCGAGGGATCGGGTGATATTTCTTTCCCCTGCGGGAAAACCTTTTACGCAGGATAAGGCAAAGGAGCTTTACGCAGATTACGACCATCTGGTGCTGATTTGCGGCCATTATGAGGGCGTGGACCATCGCGTGGAGCAGTATCTGGCAGATGAACTCATCTCCATAGGAGACTATGTCCTGACCGGCGGAGAGCTGGGGGCCATGGTGATCAGCGATGCTGTGGCCAGGATGGTTCCGGGAGTCCTGGGCGATTCCGGAAGCGCTGCCTCAGACTCCTTCTACGAGCCTATCCTGGAATATCCGCAGTATACCAAACCGGCTGATTACAACGGCTGGAAGGTGCCGGAGGTGCTTCTTTCCGGCCATCATGCCAATATTGCGAAATGGCGGCGGAAGGAAGCACTGCGCCGCACCCTTCACTGCAGGCCGGATCTTCTGGAGAGAGGAACCCTTTCTCCGGCGGATCTTTCCATGCTGGAGGAAATCAAAAAGGAAGACAAGGAGGGCTGAACATGGCAAAAGTATATATAGGGCTGATCCATTACCCTATTTATAACAAGCACATGGAAGTAGTGACTACAGCTCTGACCAACTACGATCTGCACGACATCGCCAGAACGGCAAAGACTTATGATGTAGCCCGGTACTTTATCATTCATCCCGTGGAAGCACAGCGGGAAATGGCTGCAAAAATCATGAATCACTGGAAAACCGGCGGCGGTGTCCATTACAATGCGAACCGGAAGGAAGCCTTCGAGGAAACGGAACTGGTTTCCAGCCTGGAAGAAGCTCTGCAGCAGATTGAAAAAGAAACGGGCATGAAGCCGGCGGTGGTCACAACGGATGCCCGGGTTTATCCGAATACAGTGACCTATCAATGGCTGAGGAATAAGATTCATCAAGAAGAACAGCCGATTTTCATCCTCTTCGGGACAGGCTTCGGCATGACCAAAGAGATGATGAAGCAATTCGACTATATAGTAGAACCTGTCTACGGTGCGGGCACGTACAACCATCTGTGCGTGCGGAGCGCTGTAGCCATCATCCTCGACCGCCTTTTAGGCGAACCCTGGTGGAATAAAAAGGAGGAATAATACTATGTCAGGACATTCCAAGTGGGAAAACATTAAGCGCAAGAAGGGCAAGACCGATGCCATCCGTGCGCGGATTACCACAAAGATTTCCAAGGAAATTACCATTGCTGCCCGCATGGGCGGCGGAGATCCTGTCGGCAACATGCGTCTGAAGCTGGCTCTGACCAAAGCAAAGCAGAACAATGTACCGAAGGAAAATATTCAGAGAGCCATTGCCAAGGGTGTCGGTGCGGCATCCGGCGCGGGCTTCGATGAAGTCACCTACGAAGGCTACGGCCCCGGCGGTGCTGCAGTCATTGTGGAATGCAACACCGATAACAGAAACAGAGCGGCAGCAGACATCCGCCACGCATTTACCCATCACGGCGGCTCCGTAGGAACCCCGGGCTGCGTATCCTGGATGTTCAAGAAGAAGGGCTCCATCGTTGTGGATAAGACCGCAGCCGATGAAGACACTGTCATGATGGCAGCTCTCGATGCAGGTGCGGAAGACGTAGCATCCAATGAAGATACCTACGAAATTACCACCACACCGGAAGACTTCCTCAGTGTTTCCGAAGCTCTGGAAGCTGCCGGTATTCCAGTTACTGCTTCGGAAGTTGCTATGGTTCCGGACAACTATGTCAAGCTCGAAGGCGATGCTGCTCAGACCATGAGCCACCTCACCGCAGAACTGGAAGAACTGGATGATGTACAGGAAGTGTACACCAACGCAGAACTTCCGGAAGACATGGAATAAGATTGATTCCGGATTCGGTTCCCCCGCAGGAAAAACTGTGCAGACAAAAAGTCAGCATGGTTCCTCCTTTCGGGGGATTTCTTTTTATGAAAAGGAAACACGGTTTTCCTCCGGACAGTCCGGTTGACCGAAGGGATTTTCTCCTTTATAATTGAAAAGGTCTGTTCATGCGAGCGTGGCGGAATTGGTAGACGCACAGGATTTAGGATCCTGCGCCTTGTGCATAAGGGTTCGAGTCCCTTCGCTCGCACCAGGAAAGAGAGTCCGCCGGAAGGCGGATTTTTTTATATGGTCCTTCTCCGCGGGGCTATGCTATAATAGGGGCAGGAATGAAGACATCCGCTTATTAAAAAAGGGAGGAACTGAAATGAAGAAATATGTTTGCAAAGTTTGCGGCTGGATTTATGATGAAGCTCTCGGTGATCCGGATAACGGAATTGCACCGGGAACCAAGTTTGAAGATCTTCCTGCTGATTTCGTCTGCCCGCTGTGCGGCGTAGGCAAGGAAGAATTCGAAGTAGTGGAAGACTGAAACCGCAGAAAAGAGGCGCAGTGCAGGCGCCTCTTTTTCAGTGGAAACAATAATTGTTAATTATAGAGACGAATAAAACTTGACAATTATTTTCTTATCGGTTATGATGAAACCGTAAACAGAAGGAACCGGATCGGCCGGTTCGGTTCACTCATTGCCATTTCTTTCTTACATCTCTTCAAAAGCCTCCCCTCGGGGAGGCTTTTGTATTGTCTGAGGTCTGCGGTATCGGGAGACAGGGGAGAACTCCCGGAAAGGAACAGAATACTTTTCCCGGCAGACCGCAATCTCCGTCGATGGCGGCAGTGCATCATTTCCGCCTGCGAAGAAAAGGCGGCAGTTTACAGAAATATTGATTTTTAAATCAGCGAATAAGCATAGAATGATAAATATAATACAATGAAAAATAAATTTATTTTTATATTCTCTATTAAA